>Ga0209489_100127_pt1 | contig 111986 bp, 42 predicted proteins | sample SiratrowhiteBW_FD_187527 | JGI IMG/M metagenome (GOLD analysis project Ga0209489, IMG submission 187527) | Root nodule microbial communities of legume samples collected from California, USA - Siratro white BW (SPAdes) (version 2) | ecosystem: Host-associated > Plants > Roots > Nodule | place... | reverse complement strand
GTTTGACATGAGTACTTGAAATGAAAACGGAAAACTTGTATTGAAACTTCATATGCTAGACTTTAAAGAAATTCTTACGACTGAGATATTCTGTTCTATTTGCATATATTTAGTATTGAAACTTATGAACTTATGTTAATCTTTTAAGAAATTCTTGTGAATAGCTAATGTGGTTTTCTCTTTATTTATGTATTGATTATAATATAAATTTTATTTTCACTAGCTTACCCTTGCTTTTCTTGTTGTTTTGTAAACTGCGATGATTGTATTATGAACATGAGCAGATATAAATGCAGATGCCGGAGTATGTGGAAGAGTGTAGACTTTATTTTGGAAATTTGATTCTTTTGTTGGATTCACTGTATGTTAAACAATATGTATTTTTGGGATGTTCCAGTTGACACTATACATAAATTTAAATATCAATTATATTATTTTTAATTAGGTGGAAAAGAAGCACATTCTTATGTTTTAAGAAATAAAACATTTGAGTAAAGTTATTATTAATAGAGAGATTAAATTGAATAAAATAAATATTAATAATAAAACTAAAGTGATAATTAAACAGACAGAACAACTAAATTTATTTGGAAATGTTAGCAATGTACCAAACTCAATTTAAGGTGAACCTTTTCTCCCAGGAAGACGCCTTTGAGATGAAAAAAAAAAAAAAAAATCCTCTAGGCCCTTTCGATTACCCATGATCAACATTTTTTTTTTTAATTTATTGTTCAATTTGATTTCTTTTTACAAATAAATGTAATTTGATGAAATCTATACAAAATTTGACTAAGTTTTGGTTATTGAAATGGATCGACCCAACATTTATCCTCCTCAACTGCCTTCTGCCACCGTTTTCTAAAGACTTGTAATTCTCGGTAAGACTGTCTTCTCACCTGCACCATATCCAAAATACTATTAGTAAGTAGTAACAACTTGATTACAACATTATTTAGATATAATTAAGGGCTAAATACCAGTTAGTTAACATAAAAAATTCCTCATAGAGGAAACTGGTATATACATAAGACATATCACTATCATCTGATATATAGACAAGTGCCTAGATAAGGTTTTCAATTCAACAAACCAAACATGTCATTTTCCATCTTTTAAGATATTTGCATTGGGCTAATGAGCATGCATAACACTAGAATTTGATAAATGTTTTTTGTTTCCTATCAAACAACCTAAGATAAGTTCATCCAGAAAGAAATGTTCAAAAGAATGGATTCTTGGCCTAATTGGATGAGTAGTTTTGGAACAGAAAAATGAACTATGATTTTAACAGAAATAAAAGTATTGTGACAAGAGTAACTTACGTCAACTCTATGATCCTTTGCCCGAGATGAAACCTGCTAAGTCACATAAATTTTAGCAGAATTAGAGGCACAAGTTTCCGTACATAAAACATGCTAAAAATGGTTGCAAAATTAGGAGTACAAGCATTTGCACAATGCAAAACTTTGCTATAGATATGCCATATTTCTGACCTCTTGCAAATCTAGACCTCCAAGAGTAGGATGACCGTAGTGGACTACATATTCAGCATCCACAACACCAACATTTTTTGTTCGATCACCCTGGTATCCATAAACAGAATCAGATTAAACTCTAAAGAAAAAGGAAAAAGGAAAAACAGAATGCCACCAGGGGCATATTCAACTGAAGAAGTGAAACTCATCAAACTTAACCAAAATTAAGAAGCTTAACATGCCTGAGCACAGTAACCTAGCTGCATATCTAGACCCCATGCATGGATCAAGTCGTTCTGTAAAACAAAGTAAACTACAAATGGTGAATAAAGGGAGTAATCATAGCAAAGCAATGCTTATAAATGGTGCACCTGAATCATAGCAGTAGTAACACGTTAAAATGAGAAAATGGTGCACCTGAATCATATACCAAACGCAACGCCATGCAGCTCTTGAGAAAACAGGAGCCATCATTTCAACCCACCTGAAACAATTGGTGAACCTTTCTTAGACAATAGTACTGTGAAGGGAATCCTCATTAAATTAGAAGTCACCACAAAACTTTTACCCTGTGCAAGGAGGAGCATTGCTATTTTCATCACAACCTTTGCCTCTACCACCAGTTTTGTAAATCCTTCTGATTGAACAATGACCAAAAGCATACTCAGTATACACACAAGTATCTACTTTGAAACTTGATAATTTAATAACATGATTTATCAATTAAAGCTCACTAGTGCAGGTTGGTGAAATTAACAATAATTTGACAACAGAAAATAGGATAAACAGGACAACCTGTGCACATTTGACCTCCTCCCACGTGCGGTAATCTGATGATGTACCTCTGATTTTTCAGTATCAAGTGCTGGTTGTGATATCTCCAGTCCTTCACTTTTTATGATAGAAACATACCTAAAATCATTGAAGTATATAATATAAAGCCCAAATCCTTATGATGATGTACCAATAATATAAAACTTTTTCAAGTATTTAGAAGTTATAACAGTTAGTTTTAAACTACGCTATTTACTATGATCAAATTTTGTGTGTACAGAATAAATTGAACATACTTATCAGGGTGGAAGTGTTCAACTCCAAGATCCTCATCCCATAGGAAAATATAGCCATATTCTGCAACTATGTCCGGGTGCAAGAAACGCTTGGCAAACCACCTAGTAAAGAAAAACGTGTCCAAGAATAAATGTTTTTAGGATAAATGAATCACTCACTCTATATAGTATAGATTGCAATGAAACGTGAGATCCCCTACCATTTACTTTGATTGGCTACAGCTACGTGAATGACCCGATTACTCCATTCAAAGTCATTCCATTTGTCGACAATGCCATCATAGTGAAAAAGCATCACGACAAAATTACTTGCTAGAAACTGAAAATTTGGGTCGAAAGAGTCATCCCTCGTCACATATCAAAAAAGAGAATATAAGTAACGAAGAATCTATATAGAATACTCCTTGAAGTTACCTTTTTGACCATGTTGTTCACAAGGTCTTTCTGCTTTATTCCAACTGCCATTGCAAACAAATTGGTTGACGCGTTTTTCTCATTCTGTTCAAATGTGTCCAAAGTCAAAAAATAACCACAACAAGCATAGAAAAATAGCACAAAACAGAATACACGACTCAGGCTGAACTCAATTGAAGAAACTACTTAGCGTACTTCAATAAATTTACACTAAAATAGCTATGAGGTGTGTAGAAATTGCAGAAGTTAATGACAGGCTTAGAGTCACAAACTCAGAATATGAGATATTCTTGACTCTTGCTTTAGTATATTTGTTAACACGGTAAATGAACAGATAAGTTAGTTCTTTTCTTTTTAGCATTACACCCTTTAAAAATTGAGAACTATAGTGTGACAACCATGCATAAGCTTGACACACTAAAAATATTACTAGTACTAGGCAAGCAAATTTGCAGTGAAAATGTACGACTCTAATAGTATGGTCTTCTTAGGTCGCAGGAAAAAAATTTAGTGGTCATGAATGACTGAAACTCGCCTCTATTGTCTTAGTCATAGGAAGATTCCACAGATGCCTCATTTCCAGATCAGAAGAACTAGAGATTATGCCTTCAGGTAGTGCACTACTTCCACCAGGTCTGCACTGATTCTACTAAACAAAATAAGCAAATATAAGCCTTAAAGTTGAACATCCTAAGCAGCAAAATATATCAATCACTCAAATACTCTCTAACTTATACACTAAGAAAACGAACCTTGCAAGCATCGTTTTGCAATTTCTTGGTGTTCATTCTCCATCTCGATAGTTTCTGCAGTATAAAACCAAAACTATCATATTCCATGTTAAAAATTTGGAGGAACATGAACCCCTGTTTATTTAAATTCAAAGTCAAAACTTATTTGATCCTCAAACAACGATCTTCAAATTCACCAATAAGGATCCATGAATTGAACCCAAATTCGCATTCATGGTGAAAAAAAAGTCAACCAGGTCAACCAACCCCCTCGCAAAATGAATATCAATTTTGAAACAACACCATGCAGAAAAACTACTTCACCGGTTTATCATAAGCAAAGGATTCATTTATATACCTCGTTGTAGCGTTGACCAAAGAATGAACTCGAGAAAAGCAAAAGAACACAAAGTATAGAAACCGCCGGAACGATGCCACAGAGGCATGATCTTTTAATATTTGAATCAGCATCCAAAATTTCCTGGTACAAGATAAGAGGGAAAAAGGTTAGATGAAAAAGTTAACCCCTTTATGTACAAAATAAAAGGAAAAAGAAGAACCCAGAGACGAATACACTAAAAGGAAATAACTTTAAACTGCTGAAACAGATTAAGGAACATAACACATTGCAACATTAAACAACAGAGACAAGAATAGATTCAATTGTGATAATGAATGAATGAAGGTAAAAGCAACCTACTCGACTATGTGTCTTCATCTTCTGCTTTCGGAAGCAGAGCAAAACACAAGCTTCTTTTATACTCTGTGTACAATCTGTTGACCAGAAACAATGAATGATGAAGATGAAGTTGAAAAACAAGTTTTTTAGTGACAAAAATAGTGATGGCCATGATCATATGATTGAATGAGTATAAGGGTAAGTTACCTTTGTTTTAGTGGATGATGATATAGTTGGTTGATAAGAGAGAGATAGAGAAAGATAACAAACACTGAATGAGATAGCACTTTGCACGATGATCTTGTTTAATCTATGTTAGTTTGAAAAACTAAGGTGGTTGTTGTTGAAACGTGCAATGTAACATATATATTATCACTCTCACGCGCCAAAGTAAAATGTTTTTTGCTCATAGTTTTCTGCTAATCAAATCGCATGTGTTCTGTAACTGGCAACTGCATCACTGGCACGTATGTGGCGTAATAACTGGCGTTAACACGTGCTTATTTCCCTTCAGGCTTACAAAAAGCTAAATTTTTGTTATTTATTAGCCTATGATCACGATATATGAACATGAATGATTTATTGACTTTATTATAATATCCTTCTTTATTCACTCATATTTATTGTTTTAATTTGAAAAAAAAAAAAAAAAAACAGAGAGAGGGAGAGGTCCATTATCTTCAAAAAAAATTATATGGTTATGATTTTGATTTGAATATGATATGGTATAATTAGGATTTAATAGTAGTTCAAGCTTCGATTTTAATAATTGGTTAAACTAATCAATCATTACTGAAAAGATATGGGTTCAATCTACATCAAAATCTTAAAACTATAATTACAAGGGAAAGGAATGGAAGAGGCCTAAAATCAAACCCTAATCCCTTTAAGTGTTAATTAATAATTTTTTTTAGCTATATTTTTTTTCCATAAAATTCAAATCTAATACCTTTTTAACAGGTTCAAATTCAATTCTATCCATGTTAACAATGTCCATTATCAATTATATTAACATATTAATTATGTTATCACTTAAATTTCTGTTTTTTAAATTTGGTTTAAATTCTTAATCTTGATACTGAAGATATTGTTGTAAAAGAATCATAAATTTTAACTACATTTTTTTCCATAAAATTCAAATTTGATACCTTTTTAACAGGTTCAAATTCAATTCTGTCCATGCTAACAATGTCCGTTATCAATTATATTAACATATTAATTATGTTAAATTTCTGTTTTAAATTTGGTTTAAATTATAAATCTTGATACTGAAGATATTTTTCTAAAAAAATTATAAATTAAAACCCCTAATAAATAGATATTTTTTAATATATAAATTATATTTTAATTAATTTGTGAGATAATGCAACTTTTAATTACTGACCATTTTTAAAACAAATATTAAATTCAATTTAAATATAAGAATAAAAAAAGATGATAAATTAAAAGGGATAAATAATTAAAATCAAACATAAAATAAAGGTAAGATTAAAAAAGTCATTTGCGAGGAGAGATAATTTTTTTATTAATAGCAGGGATAGTATCTAAAATACACATTGAAATAATAGGAAAAAAATATATTATTGAAAATGCTCGTTTCAAATATTGAGAGACAGATATTTCAAATTATGTATTTTAATTCATATATAATATAATATATTAGTAAATATGAAAATATCTGTACAATGTACTTTGAAATAAAATTATTGATTGTTAAAAGAAGTTAAAAAGAGTCAATGGAAAATTAAAATAATATAAGATATTTATATTAATTCAAATAAACTTTACTTAAGTTCATCAAAGTATTCCTTAAATTTCAAATGCAACTCTTTAGAATATTTCTTTCATATAAACGTAATTAGGCGTAAACTAACTTACTGTTAAAGCAAAACTTTTTCTTGAATAATATTTATATAAACGTAGTTAGGCATAAACTAACTTATTGTTAAAGCAAACCTTTTTCCCACCTTTAAAACTAAAAATTGTAGATTTGGAACCAAAGTTTTAAATCTATATATTGGACTGCGTATTGTTTTTAGGAAAAGAAAAACAATTCAGTCTAATCATTTTGGGTTTTAATTCATCATCTAATCAGATTAGTTTAAAATTTTATTCCAATCTAATTCAATTTTAAACGGTTCAAATTGGATAGGTTTTTCAGTTTTGGTTTTTCTTTTTATGAAAATATCAAATAAATGGAAAGATGTATGATAATATAATCAAAATATTTTAAATATAAATAATCAAAATATTTTAAATATAAATAATCAAAATATTTTAAATATAAATTATATAAGTGATGTGTGACTATATAACTAATAATAATACAACTTTTTTGAATAAGTGTACAAATAATATATTTGTATCGGAGTTCATAAAAAAAGTTTACGCATTATTTTGTTGGATTTTTTTATATAATTGAAATGGTTTTTAATAATATATTATTTTTGAATATATTTTATATTATAGGATGTAAATAGAAAAAAAAAACAAGTTATTTAGCAAAATATATATTTATATCACTGAAATTATAATCTGGCTAGAAATATTTTATATGAACATTTTATGAGGTGTTATATTAAATAATAATTTGATAATAAAATATTGCATTATACTTATGTTTAAATATTTTTATTATAATATTTTATATTAAATGATAATAATGTGATAACGGAATATAAAACAAAATTAATATCAACCTAAATTTATTTAAAGTATCGCAACCCAAAAAAAAAAACATGTTAGTTCTACAAAAGACGTTAATTAGCACTCAAAAGAGTTTTTACTATGTATAAAAGATGACTTTTTCAAAAATAATAGAGACGGAATATAATGGTAATATAATACAAAAATAATTAAACACTTAATTTTTATTCTAACTTACTTTAATAATGAATCTTTTTATTCTAATTTTAATAATGAGTTATGTCTAACTCTCTTTAACAATATATTTTGAATTTAATTAATTAAATTTAGTTATAATAATTTTTATGTTATTTTGGACTTATAATTAATACATAAAGTTTTTTTTTATTATACACTTTATCTCTTTTTAATACAAACAAATATAAATTATTTTTTATTTACTCATAATCATACAACAAATAAAATTGTTTTAAGAAATAAAGATAATTATTAAACATCTTTTTTTAATAATGTCAATTTTAGTGTACAGTTTTATCTCAATAACCTAAGAACACCTTTAACTATAGGATTAAAGAAATTTTTCTATCATAATATTATTGTTATTAGTATTATTATTATTATAATTGATGGATTTAATCCATCAGTAAATTGACAAATTAACTGACAGATTTATGAACAATATTTTATTGATAAATTAGTGATCAATTTATCAACAGATAATTTAGTGGTTAACTTTTTGTTGGTAAATCTGTTGATAATTACTGACGGATTAAATACATTAATAAACTACTCTGTGATTTTTTCGTTGTTAAAATCTGTCGATAATAATATTTTTATCAATGGACACAAATTCATCGATAAATAGATACAAATTATTATAAGATGCATAAGTGAACTCTCATGATTTATAGAGATTCATCATCATTCAAATTGTGTCTTATCTTATTCATGTGTAAACTTTATTAACCTTTTTAAACTTGCATCATATATTCCAATGTCCTAGATTGTCTACTATATGAATAACATCTATTCTCTTTAACTTATGAATACATTTTACCTGATTTTTTTAAACACAAATTTTATCTTTATTGTACTTTATTTTGTCTACTTTTCAAATAATATTTATTCTTCATGTAGACTTTGATATGTTGCAGTTTTATTAGACTTCAACTAGGTTTTCTATAGTATTTAGCGTTTTAATAGACCTTTTTTCAAACTTATGTCTTTTATATATAGACATATCAAAATATAATATTATTTGTTATAATTAAAATCGTGTCTATAGCAAGATTATAAGATTTTGACTTATGTGTAATATTATTATTACATCTCATTTATATTTTAACAAAACTAATTTTGCATCGTAAAAAGTTTCGGTCTCGTGTTAAATGGACTTTTACTAAAAATTATCTAGAAATCTTTATTAAATATACAATCTTATGACCTAGTTTAAGATTACTTTATCTAGTAATTTAGGTTTAGGGTTTATAATTTATAGTTGACTTACTTTATCTTTTAAATATACTTAAAATAATACATCAATTCAAATTTGATATTATTTGTTATATAATCAAAATCACGTGATATTTCTATTCTATAAATAAAAAGTAGAGCATCATTTATCAAATGAAACCATAAATCAAATCGTTTAATAGTCAGATAAACTAGATCTAACATTAAAAATTAGATCAGATTTATTTACTAAATCGATAAAAAAACTAAAAATTCAAATAAAGAAAAATTTATTAAAGAATGAAAAATCTGACAAAAGTAATTTAATTAAAGAATATTTAATAGAATTATTTTAATTTTTTTCTCAAAAATTAAAATCAATTAAAAATATTAATCATCTTCTTTTTGTTTACATGATAAATATTATTAATGATAAATATTATTTTAAATTTAATTAAAGTGAGATGATATTTTTTAAAAAATTATACGTGATCTGAATGTTAATAACCGATAAATTTATATTTTATTTTATTTTATACCTTTTAACATTATTTCATTTGTTATGTAATTGTTATAATTTTTTTTTTTTGTTAATATCGATTCGATCTGATTCTATAACAGTTGAACCATCATCGATTTAAATATCAACCCAATTTTCAAGTGTGGAAAATAAATCAAAATTGTAAACTTTCTAAAACAGAGAATAAAATACCATTATTTCCAAATAAAAAAGGATTAAACTTGTATTTAAGTCTACAAATTTTGCTAACAAAAGTTGCTTTAGAGGTTTCCTTAGCTGGAATAAGGTGAGTCAACTAAAACTAAAAAAAAAAAATAGAAATACCTTTCTCTTATTTCTTATTTATTTGTTGTTTTCCTTGTTGCTTCTTCAAACACTCTTTGAAGAAATAAGATAAAACTTTGTCCTATTCAGAGCTAGTTGTTATCAAATTCATTTATTCTTCTTGCTGGAATCTCTCAATTGGGAAAACAACACCCAAATTGATCCGAAAGAAACTGCTACTTCATGAATAACGTGTTGTTCAAAGACAATTAATTACATGAATTAAAAAAGCCAAAGTGATTTTCTTCAACTTCTTTTTTCTTAATGTACCAAAATGAATTAAAAAGGAAATTTTTTCTTTTTCTTTTCTTTTCTTTTCATTTCACTCAATTGCTTTCAGGATTTAAAAAAAGAAAAAAAAAACAAACAAGATGATCAAATTGTATATTAAAGGAGTTAATGAGCTGTAAAAATATCATTGATTAAACCCATTGGCTGAAGCTATGTTATTTATATGTAATAAATAAATAATAAATAAATAATAAAGTCCCATTCAATGGTTCATCAAATTCTCATAAAACTATTAGCTGTCTCACCTTATCTTCATTCATGTCACATGTCACTAATTTAGGGAAATGGGTTAATACGTAGTTATGTATAAATTAAAGGATAACCATAATTTTGCTCCTCATGTTCTATAAAATTTATAATTTTGGTTTCAATTTTTTTATTTTAATTTTGAAACCTTTTATATAATTTTAATTTTTGAGTTTTTTTATTTTTTCAATTTTAAATTTAGTTATTCATAATATTTTTTTATTTTCAACATGAGGTAGTGAGATTGAAAACAAAGGCATGATGCTCAATACTTTTATTTACAAAATTGAGAAGGGTAACAGTGGCAGGAGACTTATTAATTTAATTTAACAGTGATTTAATATACTTTGAGAATAAACAATTAAACAAACTTGTATATAATTAAAAGTTAGGAGTCAAAATTACGTAAAAAAAAAAATTCATGAACCAAAGTGACGAATAATTAAAAAAATTTATGAGATTAAAATTGCACATAAAATATTTAAATACCAATATTATAAATTTTATAAAATGCAGGAATTAAATTACCATTAAACCTAAATTAAAAAATGTTGACATAGTTACTTCCTTTCATGTGCCCTAAACAAGAAAACGTTCACACTCTAACAGGTACTTTTTTTTTGTTTTTGTTTCTGAAACTGAGACTTGGGGGAGCCTGGCTTATGGGCCTTATTCTCAAACCCCCTTTTTTTAAGTTCACACTGCTAACTTTTTTCAAAAATATATTTCAAATATAGTTGAATATTAAAATAAACTTTTTTTATTATAAGGACTTGAGTAATTGAAACGAAAGAACTAAAAATCGGTTATTTGATAATTTAAATGGATAAGAAATATAATTAAGTCAAATTATTTATTAGATTTTAGCATGTACAAAAATTATTTGTTTACATTTTACTGTTTACTCTTAGTTTGCACAGAAGAGAGTAAATGATTTCACAAAGTGCGGGTTAACAAATAGTTTTTAAATTTCGAGTTAAATGTTTTTTTCTCTGGAAATATACACTCTTCTGTTTCAGTCTTAATCAAAATTATTTTGTTTTTAATTTTTATATAGCCCGGTAGGGTTTGAGTAATTTGTATGAGAGTCATCACTGCATGCTGAAAAACCTTTGTACTAATAATATGCATAGTGGAGAAACCAAAACCATATTATTTTATTAAAGGCAAGAATTATATATAAAAAAATCTTATAGGAATTAAAATAAAAAAGTTAAAGACTAAAAACATATATTTAACCTTTTAAATTTTTGGGAAGTAATTATATATCCAACTTCTACACAATCTTGAAAATTGATATACGTAGAGATAAAAAGTAGACAATAATAGATGTTGCTATATGGAATCGATTGAAGATAACAATAGCTGGAAACATGGATGTTTTCAAGGTTTGTATTACACTCCATGGAATAGGAATCAAAATCAGACTAAATTACAATCAAAATCAGACTAAATTACAAATTATAAGGCATCCATGGTGCAATTGGGTACCTATAGTTTTAGTTTAACTTTGAAGGAAAAAATAGTTTGAATCTTCCTTTTAGGACCCTTTTATGAATCATCTTTGATTCAATGTATGAACTCCAATATTGCATAGTAGGCAACTAAGATGGGAAGTGAAACAATCATGCCAAAGATTACCCTGTTAATCAGAAAGGATGCACTACACATCAAAATGCCTTCAAGAACAGTATATATTGTTAAGTACATATTCTTCATGAAAAATGAAACTTACGCAGTGCTGAGAACCTCTGGATGCAATCCATATTCTTTAGCAAAAATGAAGGATGTGATGGATTGTGGCACAGCAGCCTGCACCAGATATAGAATGAAATAAATTAATGGAATAAACATATTTTTATTTGTTTGTTTAAAATCACATTTATCTTCTGAAAAAGGTAATTCTCTTTGAACGAAGAAAACCACTACGAACAACTAAAAAAAATCGAATATTTAAACATGCTTTTAACAACTAAATTGATTGAGTAATTCTGTTTACACGTAACCCTTAATGCTTTTATTTATACATAAAAACAAAGGATAAAAGAAATGACATGCTCTTTCATTATATGGTGTGTCCTACACTTCCTCCACATTCCCTCGTCCACCACCTCTTTTTTCATACATATAAAAATATTAATCAGCTTCCACTGATCTTTGTAGAACGTTTTGGTGGTCTCAGTCACAAATCAATAAGTACTCATTAGTTTAGTTAAGTTGCACTTGTTCAACAGTTTTTTTAACACATATAACATAAACAAGTACTAATGCATGAAAATGGTGCACGAATTTGACAATGAAAACATAGTACGTGTTTGATCAATGACATTCACATAATTTAATGTTTATAATATAGTAAGTATAAAATATTTATTCTGCATTAGGTTCATCGAGGTGTTGTCAGTTTTATCAGAAAAAATATATCAGTAGATTAAGAAAAGAAGCCTTTGATCTCAATTCTTACTAATTATATACATAAATGAAAGTGAAAAACTACTCATTGGTGTAGAACCTATGTTTTGTATATATATTACCTGAATGATGGCAACTCTCAAGACGTCACCGTGCAATCCTACAGCAATGGCACCAATAGCCATGGCTGCAGGGCCCGCAATGAACTTTAAAACCAAACCAAATACAGTCAGACTTGGTCCACAAGCAATCAACTTATCCTGAAGTGCCATGAAAATACCTGCATGCATATATACTTATTATATATATCACACATCACACACCACTTATCAAACTAATTTAAGTTAATTACCTTCACCAAAGTTTAATTAATTAACATAAGAATACATGTTTATGAGAAAACAAAAGAGTAAGTATATGTGATTAACTCACTCACCCATACTAAACATGGCAGTTCCCGTCCCTGCCTTTGACATGATCTGTATAGACCCCTCTAACATACTTGGCATCTCCAAATTCCACCTACACAAACATAAATATAAATTCACACCACATCACATAAAGATAGATCATTTCAATACATGAACAATGAAACAAGTAATATTGTGACTTCCGTTACAGTTTTGTCTTTCAAAAAAATGTTTCAGAGATTTAAAAGAGAAATATATATTCAAACTAACATTGACCTGGACTCTTAAACAACGTGAAACTATTATGAAACTATCAAAAATTACGATAATTTTAGGGTTATTATGCATGTGGTGGAAAAATTGCAGTGACACTATGATTTTAGCAATGGAATAGGCATACCTGTTGGATATGAAGGCCCAGGAAATGCCAAGGACACAGCCGTAGGAGTTTGGGTTCATTACAAGTTTGAGCCACACAAGTTTCATCAACTTGCAAAAGGGAATCCTACTACTAACAGTTTCTTCTAACGCCAACTCCTCTTTCACATCAACAACTACAGTATTTTCCTCCACATCTTTCACTCTTCCACCTTCACCTGCCACATTATTATCAAGAATCATTGCTTTTGATCTAGGTTTAAAGGTGGTGGTGGTGCCTTCAATAGCTGTTCTCCGAAACTCCAAGACAAAGAGAAGAAAAGTGAGCCATATGATGGCCTGCACCACCGAGGACTGGACCACTAGGTCCTCACCAAGGGCTCCATACATGGGCTTGATCATTGGAACCCCAACAACAAGAGCGTTGGTAAGAGTGCACAAAGAGAAGCTCGTTATAAACCAGCAAAAACTCCCTTTACTAGTGCACTTGGCCCAAAGGGCAAGCACGACCATGATGATGAACTTTGATATGGTGTCTGCAGCTATGAACGAAAAGTTCATTTTGAAAGGGTCGATGTGAGCAGTGAACTCAAAAGTAAAGAGTGGAAAAGTGAAGTAACATACTAGCTTGTTTATTGCATCACATTGCTCCCTAGTGAAGATGTTCCACCACTTCAGTGAACCATACCCTAACACTAGAGCAACATACAGTGGCACCACTGCCACTATCACTTTGTACACATCTTCCCACCCTATCATTTTGCTTCTTTTTCTGATCTCAAAACCTCAACTTTCTCGAGAAAACTATGATATTTGGACGACACTTGGTTTTTCTGTTTTTGGTTTGAGTGTTACCAAAATGCATTTTGAGTCAAACAGTTACCGATTTGGAGTATTTATATGCATACACTTACAGCAAAGGACAAAATGTAAATAAACAAGTCGGTAATGTTATTCTGCGAGTGAAGTCATTTAAATATAAATCTTAATATTCAAGTGTAAGCTAAATAGAAAGGACAAAAGTAGACATACAAATCATCAACTTTATTCCATTGACATCATTTCGTTGTATTCTATCTGTATTAGTTAAGTTGATCAACAATTTATGAAGGTGAGTTGTTATGCAACATTTGTAGCTTAGAAGTGGTGAGTTCAGAATGACCTGATAGATGTTTTGAACTATACCGTCTCTAATCCTCAATAAGTGAGATTCTGGAGCACTAGTTATGCACACGTATAAATATTATTCGAATGAGTTTACTCTGAATCAATTCTATAAAATTGATTTTAGGTTCTATTTTTAGAGATTTGAATTTTTTTTTTTCCAAATACACTCCTTCATATTTAACTTCTTAAAATATCTTTAAAAGGTGAAGTGGATTTCAACAAAATTTAAACCAACAAAATGGCATGTAAAGTGAAAACATTGTCTTTTAACTTTTTATATTACCTTTAATCAACGTGAATCTCAAAATTATATATCATCGCACAATATAAATATATATTAATTCAATATAATAAAAATAATTTATAAGGTAAAAATTATATCCATTTATATATATATATTTAAAATTATATATCTAATAATGTAAGAGTGAGTTTTTTTTTTTTTCAAACACTTCTCAATATAGTGGATAATACTTTTAATGAATTTTAATAAGGAATTAGGTCAATTATCTAGATATTATTAATTAAAAACTTAATTTAGGAAGACTTTTAATATATATAAAGAAATAATATTATTTTTAATCTAATACCTTAAAATATTGAATTTGTTGGTCTTCTTTCTTATGTGTTATTCAATATTTTTATTTTTATTTGATGTAAGACTTAAACTCATACTTAAATACTAAGAGAATCTGACACTAAAAAAACAAGCTTAAGTTTAATTCAATAATTCAAAACTTTAATTATAAGATGAGAATTATTTCTACTTAAAACACTATCGTTACTAAACATGACATTTGAGTGTTTCCAAACTGAGAAGCTGCAATTTCAATTGCATAAAAATTTTAAAAGCATGGATTTGGAGGACGTGATGTGAGAATTGGATTCCATGCATATGTATATATGGATTCCTGAAAGCTGACACGAGCGTAACTAGCTAGCTTAGTGCATGCCAAAGTGTTGTTGCTTTTGGCTCTGTTATGTTGTTTTGTGGTCAGCGATTTTTGACACAGGGAATAAAGAATGAGGTGCAAGTAACTAATACCACTACTCCATCCACCTTTGAAAGAAATTTTTGTGATTGCATTAGTTATTGTTACGTTGCTTCGTATTTTATTCTTACACAACACATAGTGGGATTGCATTAATAATGCAAGCATCCTAAATTCCCTTCTCACAAATGATATACTATCATTGATGTTATTTTTTGTAGTTAGAAGGTGACAACACCAACCAATACCAATCTTGAATTCAGTCAGAGAAGCGTTTTATTTAAGTATAAGAAAAAAAGTTGAATGTTGGTGTGTTGTGCTTGAGCATCACTCACTGATTCTCATCACACATTACCTATATGCCATGTATCCAGTGGAAAAGTTGTTTTTGTAGGGATCAACAAGTTTGGACCATTCAATTATAATGGATTGGTTCCATCGATTATAATTGTTTGAGTCACATAAAATTATGCGAATTTAAAAGAAATATATTCGATTTATGTGTTTTGATCTGATTATTTATATTTAGATTTCATTTTTTTGCTTGAAAAAGTCATCTCATTTGGTATGTATGTTTCTATATACAATAAATTTGAGAAACTTATATATTTATATAGAGAGAAATAGATGTAAAAGGAAAAAAGAGGAAAGCAAGTTTGAGTTCATCGTACAGTACAATCATACTTAAATAATCAAAATATAAATTATAAAGTACCATTATCGGTATGAAATAAAAGTTTTTTCAAGCACAATGAAAAAAAAAAGTGACTCTTTTTATAAAATACAACTGATAGCATTTTTAATACTACAATAACTTTTTTTCTTATAAAAATTCATGTAAGATGTTGGTTGTACTTTGATTTTCTCCTACTAATAAGTCCTTTTATTAAATTTTTTTATTCTACCACATATTCCTCTAAGTTCAATATATAAGAGATTAATATTGTTCTTGATCCAATCAACTTTCTCACATAATGGGATAAAAACAAATTGCTTGTTTTAACATGACATAAAAAATATCTAACTAGTATATTACTTCATCATTTTATTGAATTATTTGAATAAATTATTTTAATATGTAGCATATCAAGAATAAATTCAATTTTTAGTACAATAAATGCTAAATTCTCTTCATCCTTATTATATTTTCCTTGAAACGTTAGTGTGTGTACCTCATATATACATGTCGACCAGCATTAGTATAAATAAAAAGTTATCTTTTATTCTAACTTGTCATTCATGAACACGAACATTGGGTGATATTTTACTTGTAGGGTTCGTATGATTTGATGTTTTGTTGTACGTGAATCTAAGGTAAAAGCGTTGAATTACGAAAAATTTAGCCCACATAGTTCCGTTAAAAAAGACTATGATTGATTATTTTTTTTATTATTTGAACCATCTTCATGAACAACGATAAGTTGGATAATCAAGTGAACCAGCTCGAAATTCATTTTAAATATAATTTCAAAATTTGCTTGTTAAATATGATTCGTGGCTAAATTGTAATTGAAATATGCATAATTCATCTCTTTATATTCATGAAAAAAATTCACTAGCAAAATTTTTCATATTTTATTTCTTTATATTTCACTGAATATTACAAAATCTACAGAAAAATCTCTAAAACAAACTAATTTCTTCAAAATATTTTATGAAAAATTTACAAGAAAATTCTGGTAACCTATGAAAAATTATAATTAATATGTATATATATAATTAAATTTTTAAATAAATTTACTATTTTACCAAATAATACACAAATAAAATATGAAAATCAAAATTTTGAAGTGATTAAATTAATAAGATAAATTGAATTGTTTGAGTTTGAATTAATTCAAGTTTGAAGTGAAAATGACTTATATCAAATTTATATTAAAATATGACTAGAATATCTTTTATTAAAATTAATTCGAATTTAATTATATTACAATTATAAGGTTTATTAGTCGATATAAAAAAATTAAAATCAAATAATAAAAAGGATAAATAAATTTTAACCAATGAAGGCATCAAATAAATTAAGGAATAAATTGCATGAATTTTGAGTTTTTTATTATCCATAAAGAATTATATTAATATTGTATGATTAAACAAAGCCTTAATACAAATTAGGTATTTGGAGCAACCATGCATGCTACTATTACCTATAAAATCTCCTACAATAAAATAAAAGATCACAACAAAATATAAAATTTTATTTTATTATCATATTGTTTAACTTTTAGATTCTCTTACAAGATTATCTTAGTTATGTTGATCTCTCACGTTTAAAATTATATTGCAAATAGTATTATAGAAATAAGGTTAAGATAATGTATCCAACTTAAGTATTATATCTAACAATTTGAAGGTCAAACTATCTGAAGCTCAAACCAACTGAAGAATAGTATATAAAAACTCTCAATATACTTTATTAATTTATCTTCCTTCAATTTGCAGTAATCATGCATACTAATATTATTTATAAAGTTTGGAGTAATAAAACAAAAGATCACAACAAAATATAAGATCTCATCTTATCATATTGTCTAACTCCTAAACTCCCTTACAAGACTATATTGACCATGTTGATCACCCATAATTTAAGACTGTAGATAGTGTTAGAATAAGGTTTGGATAATGTATCTAGCTTAGACATTACATCCAACAATCTAAAGTATTTTCTCCGACCAACCAAAGGATAGTGTAAAAAATCTTTCAGTAGACTCTAGTAGTTGGTCTTCCTTCAATCTTCTTCTCCTCAACCAACCGAAGGACAATGTATAAAAACTTTCAGCAGACTCTAGTAGTTGGTCTTCCTTCAATCTTCTTCTGATGTACTACACACCCATTTTTTTAATTATACTCCTGTAAGATTTAGGGTTTAGAGTCATGCTAAAAACATTTTCTATATCTACAATTCTACTCCTAAAGATAATTTTGTTCCTTTCTTTTTGAATATTCCATATAATAATGACTATCCAAATGTATTTCTATATTCTATTTTCTTTTCAATTTAATTCTAAGAAGTAGAATTGTTGAGAATGACTTTTAGCCTAGTCATGGTTTACTATGTTGCCCCTTATCCAACTATAACACTTATGACAAGCTTTATATTAATCACTGAATACTTAAAGAGCAAGTGACATATTGATTCTCCTTGCTTATCACAGAAAATCCAAATCCAAGTGTTATTTTGTGCTATTATTCCTCTATTTGTCCAATGATCCGTTGTTGTCACTTTATTCTGGAAAACTCTTCAAGCTAGAGATTGTGTAGATGGCAAGGTTTTTACCTTCTAAAACATTTCAAACACCTCTAAATTTCTCCCTATAATGATTTAGTTCAGTTTTTTATATGTTAATTTTACCGTATATTGGTCATATTTCTCCATTTCCATTCATCCTCTAGGCTCTTTTTCAAGTTTGTTTGAGTCATTTTTTACATAAATTCATTGTTCAGGTGGGTTCCTCACTCAGACCATAACCTTCTTTACTCAAAATCTCATTCTCATTAATTTCTTGTCACCTCTCTATCTCAGTATTTACATAACCATTTGATATATATTCCTAACTCAACTCAATTATTTTCCAAAAATAAAATTTTTCTTCAAGATCTTACTTTCCACTCAACAATTTATCAAACTAATTTACTAAGAAAGTAGTCTAAACTAATGAGACACGTAAAAAAGAATACTTAGATAATTGTTTAGAAAAAACAATTTTAAAAAATACTTGAAAATATAAAAATATATTATGAAAGAATATCTATTGTGCTTGTTGCAACATCACAAATTTTTAGTAGCTAACTGAAAAATTGAGAGTAGAAACAAACCATAATAAAAATATTTATACTTTCTTATTCTTTTATCTTTCTTTTTTATAATTTATTAATGAAAATATTTTGTTGCTATTACTAGTGAACAATTTCATAAAAACACATGTAGCAAATTATTTAGTCACCAAATTTATATTGGGTCATTAATTGGCTATTCACATTTTGTTCGCTTTTTCTAGGTTATTGGTATCATTAAATGATCGGGACCAACTTACCCATAGAATTTAATTTATCGGTTATTAATTTAATCATGAAATTTAAAACATATAATGATATATTTAATGATAGTAAATCGGTCGCTAAAACTATATTTATTTAAAATTATTAACATGATCTCAACTTGGTTTCAAGTATGACTTTTCATATTGTCGAAGGAAAATTTTGATTACTAAAATTATTATACCAAAAATATCATTTAGCAACGGACAAATTAATTATCTCTAATGTTGTAATTTTTTTCTTGATTATCTAAAAATATTTGAACTTCATGAGAAAAGTGGCGTAATTTTAATAACACTTATGTAAAAGAATACTTGGATTAATTGCATAAAAAATAATTAAAATATACTTGAAAAAACCGTAAAATGTATTATGAAAGAATATTTATAATGCTTAGTGTTAATGAATTTTAGTAATTAACCAAGAGTTAATTCAGTGAAAAGAAACAAAGCCATAAAAAAATATTTATATTTTCTTGTTTTTTTTCCTTATCTTTCCTCTTTTAAAATGGGATTTTGCAGGAAAAATAAACTCAAACTTTACAAAAGTTTTCAAAACAAAATTTAACTTTCATTCATTAACTTTTTGTTCCACTCAAATTATGACCATTTCCATTTAGATGTTGGTGATCAGATACATCATCTTGGATGGTAGAGATCTTCACTATTCATGGAAAGCAAACTTCCAAAGACAGAAAAATTTAAAACCAACAAAAGAGAAAATGCACTCAAAGATTATGAGAATGAAATGATAGAATACACGAACAACATCCCAAAATAAAAATAATAAAGAAAAAAATTAACGTCTTATCCCACACAACAAAATATTTGTTATTTCAAATATTCATTTCATTAAGATGGTGACTCTCCATTCCATTGATCTTCTCGTTTCAACACTTTTACTAATATACTTTGAATAAAATTAAATATATATATATATATATATATATATAACATTTTTAAAGTCAAGTAAATATCTTGATGATTTAGAAATACAAATTTGAATTATCAACTTTTTATGTTCCAAAACATGGAAACAAACAACTGGGGAGAAAGAAGAGAACGTGTAGCATAATTTGTGGTGTAAATTATGAATAAATTGGGATGTGAGAGAATCAAAGATAGAAAATAGATGCAGAAAGTTTGATCACGTTCGTCTAAGATGTTAACAATTCACATGCCTTGCTTTCACGTATTTGTTGAAGGAAGAATAGAATTTTTGCATTGCATGTGTGGACACAAACACTTCAAATCCAAATTTTGTTGCTTGATTAGTCACATCGAAGATTTTTTTAACCTTTTTATGTATCCAACATGTATTTTACAAGATGTTCTTTAAAACTTGTAGCATGATGCAAACTAACTTAGAACAAAAACAACTTTTTTTATTATTATTATTATTATTATTACTATTATTATTATTATAATACACACATATATATATATAATTTAAGGTGGACGGTGTTTAAGATCTCAAGATAACATAACATTATTTAAAAGATAAAGTAAAATTATATTATATAAATTAATATAAATTTTATTTTAGAAATTAATTTTATGATGATAAATTAAGTTTAAAATTTATTTTTAATATAATATTAAAGTTTATTCTAAAAATATTTATTAAATTTATTATTTTATTTTCTATTATATTATTATCAAATCATTCACAAATATATAATATTTTATTTAAGATATTCCGTTTTCGGTACGAGAAAATGTATTAAAATAAGTGAATATAAGTGTTACTTTAAAACTCAATTAAACTCAATCCATTTCATAATATTAAAAAAATAATATTTAATACTTAAATCTATCACTCACATCTGTATGAATTTTGTATGGTCAAAAATAATGAAATTGATATATTTGGATGTGTTGCATTTTGTTTGGGCATCTATTTTATTTCTTTAACTTTTCTAGTTGAATATTCTTGTTTTAGTATCGAAAGACGTTGAATTTCGTGTTCTTCTTTTAGTTTTTAGTGCTGAGAGCATTTTGAACTTGCTTTTTCATTGAAAGCCATTAATCAACATGGTATGTCACTGATTCAACTGTTTAGTTATTTATTATATATTTTTATTTAATGCAAAAAGTGAGACGGTGTGTATTTCTATGCTTAATGAAAATATTTATACGCTTAATGATAGAATAACTTTTTTATTTAAGAAAACGAAAAGGATAAATTTATCTGACGCAATATTATGGCGAAGAATAGAATTTTTTTTATATTGTTCACTTATATTTTTTTAACTTAATTTTTAGTTTTTAATAAATAATAATTATTCCAATCAGAAATACAAGTATTATATATCAGAAATTAAAAGACTAACTTTTTTTATGCTTAGAATTTTTTGAAATAGATTTTGTCTTCTCAATTGTTCTTCCATGTTCTCAATCAAAAACACCTATTAGTTATGGAGATGGTCGTAGAAATCTTGATATGTTATAAATTAACTATATTTCAGAAAATTGTGTAAAATCACTTTAAAAGTACAGAATAATTAAGTAATATATATATTCAGTTAATTAGAAAAAAATTAAAAAAAATAGTATAAAATTTTATATTGACAAATTGTTAGCATCATTTCTGAGAAGCTTACATCAACATCACATAAAGTAGAAACTATAAAAGGCTGGAATGCACTTAAGAATATACCTTTGGTGCCTTACAACAATTTGCATCATTCCAAAGTAAATAATAATTTATTTATTAACAATTTTTGTATAATCATTTATTAAGGGAAAGAAGTTTTTATTCTATTAATTAATGCTCATAATTATTTAATCAAAATTGTACAAAATATTTTTAAATCATCGACCAATCAATTTTTTAACTGGATTTTGAAAAAAAAAAAAACTAAAGTAAGAAGTTTTTATATTTTTTAAATTAAAAATAATATTTATTAATTGAATAAATCTTCTATTAAATGTAGTGCATTATTTAAAATATTTCGATTTTTAAATGAAAAATATAGCTTAATAATGACTTAGGTTTTTTTTTTCAAAGAGAGAATAGAGTAAGAAACTAATAAAGTGGCTTATGATGTACATGTATACTAGCGTTTTTTTAATATAATCCTATTCTCTCTTATTTTTTACTGTTTGTGTTACATGTTAAATTTTTATTTTTATCTTTGTACTTTATTTTGTTTATATTTATACCTAATAAATTTTTTAACAAAATTAACACTTATCCAGTTTGAAAACTTTATATAGCTTAGCTTATAAAAATAACTTTTGACTTCAACAGAATTATAATGAGTAAACGATTTAATTACGTTAAATTCATATATTAGGTTTAAGGTCAAATTATGTTAGCAATTGTTTTGAATTTAAATAACAAAGTTCTACAGTATAGTGCTACCAATAAAATTGTAAATAACATTAATCAGTTCTATTATACAAGATGAGCAATGTAATTAATATATCGAATATCCTTTCTTAACTATAATACATATATATATATATATATATATATATATATATATATATATATATATATATGTTAATAATATTTCAAACACTTTTTAAATATAGATTAATGTATGAATTTATCTAGTAAAATGATATTCAATAATAAATATATATTCATATCTTATAAAAAAAATTATATTAAATAAGAGATATTAACAATTGATCCATTTAAGCATCTCATATATGTAAACTGACTTCATTTATCAAGATAAATTTAAGACATATAAAAGATGATATGTCGAAAATATTATTTAAGCGACGTATACTTGTTTGAGCGACAAATATTGAAAAAATTTATTTTATATTCTTTTTTTAAGAAAAGTATTTCCATTTGATCAAAGTATGTACCAAAATTCAAAATTGAAACTACAAACTCAAAATTTAAATATGTACCAACACATGTAATCATGCACCAATTTTTCTATCAATCTACAGTAACCACTCCAAATTATATAATGATTCTCAAACAAAGTCTTCAACATTTATAAGTGTATACATTGAAAACTTACACATCAAAAGTCAAATTCATCTTATTTTTTAAATCAAGCTCATTTACAATAAATTAATGAAACTATTTTCTTTTACTTGAAAAACACGTGTAATCTAAGAAATAACTAGAAAAGACTTGAAGAGCACCAACTTCTAGAGTTCCTAAACAGTATAACCAAATAAAATCAAACTAGTTAGAAAATCATTTTTTTCAATTAAACAAACCAATAGTAAACTTAAATACTAATAAAAAAAATTGAAAGATGTTCATATACTCTTAAATGAAATTTGACTAAATAATAATTCTTCTTACCTTACCAACCATTGCAAGCAGAATCTAATATTAAAAATATTATTGATGAGAACTCGTGAAAAATTAAAATAGATAAGAAAAATTTTTGTTTTTGTTTGTATGGAAGAAAGAAGAGAAGAAAATGATTTTCCAACATAAACTATTTAGTTAAAAACTACTTATTTAAATCTCTTTAGATATTTCGAAAAATATTGACTGATTCTATTAATGATTAATATTTAGATAGAAACTAAAATTTATTTTAGTCTGTTTTTAACATCTACATAACTCATTATCCAAAAAAATCGAATTCAGTTTAACACATATTAATATCTTGTCAGTACATATTTTTAATTTAGAATAATAATATGGAATTAAAAAAAAAAATTGGTGACGGTGTGCTAATTAAAAATTGTTGAACTCTGTTGTTGGGGGCCAATAATTCCTTTAATTTATGAAAATGTTTTTGACTATTAAGTATTGACTATCAGCCCCAACCCAATTTGGAGCATGGGCCCATTTGCCCCAATCATTGGTTTATTTGTAATTGCCTTTTCAATGCAAAACAAAAATTCTAATTTTTATTTTATTGTTACAACCCCACTTGCATCTTGACCACACCAAACATGTTACGTTGATAGATCTGAAAACTTCACTACAAATTCAATCATGTTAGCCACATGCTTCACTATTACTTTAAAACCAATCACAATAAATCAAAATTCGTTGTCTTCATGTGCAGCCCAAAATGATTAACCAATCCCAATTTTTGTACTCATCCATTTCTCTTCTCTATATTTATGACTACACGTAACCTCTACCATCCTCATAATTCTAGACAAATCCTTTGCTTATTTTTCATTTTCATTCCCAATTAAGAACATGCACCTCTTACTTAGCCATATTATTAGCAACACAAATGTTTCCCATTAGTAAGTAGTAGTTTCTTGTAATGACTGATTGGTGTAAAAGTATGATCAAACTCAGCAATGTCTCTCACAATTGTGGTCGTTTTTCTTCCTTTTATCCTACTTTCATTTTGTTGTCAAATGAGACAAAACTAGCAGTGCAGCACCAACATCATTTCCAACATCATTGGATGAACAAATTTCTTTAACAGATTACAAACTATACCTGATCAACATAGTAGCTTTTGATCTCATGAAAACATTGCATACTTTTATTGTTATCATCAATTAACACATACTTGTACAAACAAACAACACAAATCCATTTTCAGTCTTAAATGTACTTAGATGATTGAGCACTAAACTGCTAAGAGTATCATTGAAAAAGTGAAAAGCAAAAAAATCAACACTGAATTTCATTTCCAAACCCCTCTGTAGATCTATTAACAGGAATCAAGGATGTAGGTGGTTTGGTTACAGCAGCTAAAATATCAGTATATCCAACCACACCGACCAAAACATCGTCATTGTCGTCCTCGGTCACCCAAACATGAGTTGCCCTGTGAGATAGCATCTGAGCCAAGACTGCAGCCAGTGAACTAGTGAGTTTACATGTCAGAGGTGCACTCCTACCCCTATACATGCTCCTGGAACCAAAACTGTGACTTCCAGAATTGCTGAAGAACCCAATACTCCTGCTACTGAATTTCCTTGGTTTCCTTGAACCATTAACTAAATCACTGTTTCCAGTTGGGGAATCTACACTGAACTCAGGCAGTGACCTTGAGCTAACATTATCTTCAACTCCCATCACAAACTGTCCGGCTGAGAGATTTGCCAAAGCCCATGCTGCTGCTAAGTAATCACATTTCCATAACTTGCATGCAGAGATTTCTCCAAGGATCTTACACTGACCATCTGGTGTGTTTTCTGTCACAGCAACTGCACATGGATCTTGAGGAAGCTTTTCAGTGGCTGCAATGGCTGGAGTAGAGGATTCAATATAGCTGTAGTCTGCATTAATTGCTCCAAGAGCAACAATGGAAGTGAGAGGAAGGGGAGCCAAAGCGCCAAGACAACCGATGATGAAACGGAGAACATCTTCTCTAGAGAGACAACAGTACTTGTCACGGATAACAGTGCCGGAAGTAGAGGGGCTCCAATTCAAGTTAGGAGGCAGATTGTTGCTGCTGTTGGTAGGAGAATCATTATTCCTGAGCCACTTGCCGTAGTAGATAACTGAGAATCGCTTACTCATGCCCTTCCATGCCACACTCTTCGGAACAAGCAGACGTTTCACACCTTGTTTCATCATGTCTAGTGCATCTATCAACCTTGATTAGAGGAAATAAAATAACATTAAGACTGTGTTTGAAAACTTAGAAATCCGAATCATGTACATGCTGTTTGCCTAAGTTTGGCTTTCAAGTACTTCATAATCAAATAACGTTACAAAATTGGAATGACTATTTTGAATTTCCGAAAATGTGAATGCAAAGAAAATGGGAAGAAAATAAGAAAACCTTTGATTCAGATATAACCTGGCTAGCTTAACCAATCTTTTATTAGAATTGTTGACTAGCTTTAACTCAAACTAATAAAAAAAGCTACTTTTTCAATCTTTAAGCAATTACCAAATACAAATTTTATAACCAGATTCATTATACCTAGCTATGAGGTCTTTAAGGTTCACAAACACACCCCCTTAACATATTCCTTGTCAGATAATCACTTCGAAAGTTTCAATTCTCCCATCTTAATACATCGCACATTTTTTTACAACCAAATGCTTCGCCTTAGTTCTTAAAAAAGAAATAGTAGCCACTTGATTTGAAGCTTTAGGCCTTCTAAATTTAGGATCATATTATAAGTTTCCAATTTCTTTTGAGAAAATAGTGGATAATCAATATCAACACGGCAAAAAAACAAAGGACCATAAAATAGAGTGAAAAGATACTAAACAAATATTCTGATTAACTTAGGCATTGCACCTTAAACAGGGAGAAGAGATGGTAATTGGCAAATATCAGATACCACTACTATCCCCTGGATGCATTTGGTAACTAGCAGCAAAAAAACATTATTTTATGGATTCAAATATCTGGTAAACTTTGTATGTTCCTTGTGTAATGAGCAGATGAAAGCCATACACTTACACATTAACGAAAGAATCTATATAGAGCTCAGGATGACAGAATCAAACTAAGAATATATGTGGTATTTAATACAGACATATACCATTATTAGATGCCTTTGATACAAGAGTATAAGATACCAAAGCATATGATACAAGGGAATTTAATATCCCATTGTTTGACATGAAAACTCAAGTTATCCAGCAGCTTACTTAAGAATCTTAAATTCCCTCGCATTGTGGGAAGTAGAAATTCTTGTAACTGAATGGAATCCAATTCCATCGGGGAGCAAAGATGCTGATGATGAAATCCTCTAACCCCGGATGCCTAGATGAAAATGATTGTGCACCAATCATTTCCCAGACACCTCATTTTTTACAGCAACATAAAACACAATCCTCTCTCGAAACAAAACACAAACCACCCACGTACATAACATTCTTATCATCACCAATGCCAGATCATGCAGTTAACACTGATACCCACTGCCACTAAATAAATCAATCCACAAACTCACAACATAGAGAGGCTAATAGAGTCACACACATACTATTCTAGCTAAAGCAAGTGTAAAAACATGGCTCGGTTAATATAAACAAGAGTTTAATTTCATAGACAGTACAAAAAGAATTTCAAATCGTCAACTAATAAAAAAACACTTCAGATATATGTTTTGAAATAGTATAGAAGTCAAAACCTGTAATTGTGCTTGAATGAAAGTGTAATTTACTATGAGAGTGTGTTCTAATTAAAATTCTATGATCAAATCGCATAGTAATTGAAACAGGTGCTGACCTTGTAGCAGGGTCAACAACCCTGAGCAGCGAATTGTTAGGAACAACAACCTCAGAAACAGGAATTTTCAAGGCCTTGTCCTGATCCTCCAAACACTGACTCTTAGCCAAAAACGCAACTATGTCAAACGAACTAAGGATACCAACAAACCTCTGCTGCCTCATCTCACTATTCTCAATCCCCACATGAGATCTCTTTTTCCAAATGGGTATGCTCCCTTCAGGGGACTCTCCGATCGCCCTAATCGCGGACTCCACCGTCTCACTCTCGTGAAACTCCACCAGCTCCGGCTTCCCCACCGTCAGATCGCCCACCACGTGGTACACAAACACCGACGCCATCAGAATCCAAAAGGGCGGACAAATTCACAAGAAAAATCGGATTTTTATTAAAAGTTAAAAAAAATCAAAAACAGAGAAAGGTTTGCTTTTTCTGGGCTATAAGAGGGTGTGGAGGAAGATGAGAAGGAGGTCGAGGGCGTTGATGGGGGGGCGGTGGAGGATCAAGTGAGAGAAGGAGTTAGCCATTGGCATGGATGGAGAACAGAAAGGTAAAGGCCCATTCAATTGAATCGGATCAGAGAAAGAGAGAGACAACTGAAGAATCGGTCAGTGAAAAAAGGGGTTGTGGATTATAGGGAAAATATGATATGGAGAATTGGATTGGGTTGGTCCTTTTGGGGACAATAGGAAGAGAAATGACAGAGGTGAATCGATGCTTAATTCGGTTGGCAACAACTCAGTAAGAAGGAATGAGAGAGACACAACACAACACCAAACACAACAAAACAACCTTCAATTTATCGAACCAGAAAGAAAGAGAGTCACACACACACAACACATGATGTGTCAAGTGTGACTCTTTGTGTGGCCACCTGCATCAGTGTTCATTTTGTCAGACTCTTCTGTAATTTCAATTCTTCACGTTTTTTCTCTAATTCATCACAGTAATTATTATTTGGTTTTTAAATAATATTATTGTTTTATTTTAGTTTTTCAGTTAAAAGGATCTCTACTTGATTGTGATTAACACGTGGTTGATTTTCACTAATAAAGTCAAAACTAATTATGTATTACCTAATATAGGTTGTAATAGACTTCCATTTCATTATTATTTATGTTTATTCTATTTTTTATTTATAAGAAAGTTAATTAGCTTTTATGTTTGTAAAGTGAATCAACATCATCATTTATTATAATTGCTACAAAATATATTAAGAGTTCATAAACAGCTACAAAATAACATATTTTAAAAATCTTTTAAATACATACCATTATGGTTTATTAATAATATTATTATTGATAAAAATAAAATTCCCCTGTTTTTTCCCTTGTGAAACATTTACAATACTATTATCAAATATAATTTAACTTCTTTTAGTATATATATATATATATATATATATATATATTAATATTATATCAAAGTCAATTTTCTACTCGTAAACATATTCTTGAGCTAGTTTTTGTTAATATTATTTTCCTACAACATTCTCTATTCCTATCTAATTGAGTTGATTCATGTCTTTCTAATATATTCTATTTTTTTTTTAAAATATGATTATCACATTTGATAAATATTCATAAATAAAAAAATATTATACACTAAAGTTAAAAAAATTCTTATAATATTTTTTTATTAAACACTAATAAATATACATCTTTAAACTATCAATCTCGTTTATTTAAATAATTCAAAGATATAAGCTTAATTGGTTAACTTTGATCTCATAAGTTAAAACAATATTAAATACACTTGATTTAAGTCTCATAATACTTGTGCATTAAATTATATTTACATATTTGTATCTTTCATAACACTTTTATTAAGTTATCACTACTATAAAACTACATAATAAAAACTAATTCACTCATATGAATACATAAATTCAATATATGACATATCAAATGCAATTATTTTTAACATAACAAATTAGGTCATTGAAAATTTCTTCATTCTCATTACCTAATCTTTCCTTATACCGTATATCATATATTATATACTTCTAGCTCAAATTCAAACATTAATAACATTATATCATTTTTTATTTTAAAGAGTAATCAATCATAAAAATATATCAATTAAGGTTATACAGTTTAATATAGAAAAACATCTTCATAATAAAAATCAAAATATAAAAAAAGTTATGACATGATATATATATATATATATATATATATATATATATATATATATATATATATATAATTGTGTATATTACAACTAGTATTATGTTATTAAATATAATTATATCCTAAATTATTATTATTATTTTATGTATTTGTTTAGAGCAAACTTTAAATTTATTAACAAATATTAAAAAATAAATAATTCAATTAGTCACATTTTAATAATCAACACAAACCACCAAGTATGCTGATAAAATTCATATGGAAGAAAAGAAAAACAGTAATATCCAATAATATTATTCCCCTTTTTTTTCTATCTTTAACATAATTCATATACCAGTGTTTAACCAACACATAATTCTTGAATTTAGTGTTTAACCCACACATAATTCATGAGTTTATGATTAATTAAAATTATTTTAAATCATTATTTTCTAATCATAAGGATCTCTAAGCACGTGTTTTTTTTTTTTTTTTTTTAGCGTGTTTTTTTTTTTTTTTTTTTTTCTTCAGCGTGTTTTTTTTTTCATGTATTCCTACTATATATCATTAACTAGTTTTTTTACAATATCACTATCGAAACTCGAACTATAATAAATGTTAATGTTTCAACCCTTTTTATAGAAAAAATAATCTCATTTTAAAAACAAACTTAATTTTTTTAGTGAATTTATTAAATTTTAAAAGAAAAAGGATTTAAAGAAAGCAGGAAAATGATTTAGAATAACTTTTTGAAAACCTAAAATTGTAAATAGATTTAAAAATATTTTTTATATTTGTAATTAAACCAAATATGTTTATACGTAAAAATCCCTTCCAACACAATCTAACTCTTTAAAAAACATAATTTAAAAGTCACTTCTTTGAACTTAGAAAACAAACAAAACCTTAACGTGTTTTTAAAATATGAAGAATTTGACAGGCTTTTTAAATAAAAGGAATTGTGTGTAAAGAAAAGTCTCATTAACTTACATAAAAAAATGAAAATGAAACTATATATAAACTTGAGATAAAAAAAAATTGAACAAAATATGTGCTGAATGAAAATATCATCTAATAAGAGAAAAGAAATTGACCGTTTAAATTGTTTATTTTGTGAAAAGTATTATACAGTAAATAATGTATTTACGCCTTACTTTTTATTTAAAAATTAAATTAGTTATATAATAATAATTTAATTGTAAAAGTATGCAGATAAAACATTAGTCTTTTTCATTTATAATAAAATATAAATAAATAAATAAAAGAGAGGTGGGGGCAAAAAAGAAAGTGAAGATCATATAGGGGGCATAAATTCCTGGAATTGGAACATATACACATTCCTTGAAGAAAATTGCAATTAATTGAAAACTTATTTAGTAAATGAACTTAAATTTTGATATTTATCTACAATATTTTATGAAAATAAATATAAGTATAGATATTTTATTACCTAAATTATCCTATGTTTAGAGGCTAACTCGTACGCGTGCCACTAATTTCAAACACGGTCTAATTGCAAATTATTATTTTTCATTTAATTTGATGATATTAATTTTAGTGTACTTTATATAATTTTTTACTGCATTTTCGGTGTAGTGAAAAAAAAATGTATAAAGAATTTACTAATAAAAACAGAAGAAATTTTGAAAACATGTCATTCTCTAATATTGGTGCTTAATATACGATATAATTAAAAATGATCAATGTTATTTTTCTAAGATATTTTATAATTTCATAATATATATTAAAAAAAGTACGGTGTTAGTATTTTTTTAATGGTTTAATTTCGTCGTATCAAAGTTAATTGTCATAATTATTTACTATTGTTTTATAAAAAAACTACTTACTAGTAACTAGTTAACTTATTTGTCTTAATATCCTAAGTTAAAAATTGTTTGAAAATACACATATATTTAATTAAAAATAAGTTTATATTTTTGTACAAAAATACACAGTTAAAAGTTAAAAGTTGGCTGATGAAATATTTCTATCTATCAAATTATTATCATATTAAAAAAAGCTACAATTGCAAGTACAATGATACGATTTTACACTTCTATTTAATTATAAATAACTTATGATTTTTAAAATAATTATCATAAGAATTAAATAAATTATTATACATAATAATATTTTATTAGGTGACAATGTAAAATTATTTTATATTATTTAGGATAATTTTTCTCTCTCAAATGACATTTAGATAAACTGAAAGATTTTGATATAATTATTTAGATGAGTAATTATATAAGTTTGGACATATCTAAAGACTGATTATTTTAATAATAATAACTCGTTTTTATATTTTTGAGGGATTTATAGAATTTTTTAATATATAACTGTATATTTATATGAATTTAAAAGTATAATTCTATAAAGATATATTTTAATCCCTATATTCTTTTTGTCAAAACAAATTGTTTTGATTTTTCACTTTTAAATCCATTAATTATTTTTATATTAAATTTAATATTTGATATTTTTTATAGTTGGATAAAAGATTAAATTTACAGTTTTTAAAATGTTGGAAACTAATTTATCAATTTTAAAAAATAAGAACCAAGTTTTGACCAAAAAGAAATCAAAAGACACATTTTTCTGAAATATATTAAGTGACTATTTATAAGGGATAACTGAAAATTTCAAATTTCACACAATTTCTCAATAAAATAAGTTTTTTGTCTAATTTTTTTTATATCAGTAAAAAAAATATATTTTAAAACAAGTTATGTGGATGCATTTAAAATTTTGTAATCTATTATTAACTTTCATTTCACATCATATATATATTACATAAAAGAATTTTTTAATATTCAAATAAAATTAATCATCTAAATATATATATATATATATATATTAAATCATTGAATCAATTTTAGATAACCATGCAATTATTTTAACATGGCCATGCAATGAGAGAGAGAAGAGGAGTGGAATTCTCTACCTTAGTTTTATTTTGCAACCTTTATAAAAAGATATATATATATATATATATATATATATATATATATATATATATATATATATATATCTTACCAAGAACAAAGCTTTTTCTGGGACACAACACAGCACAAGAGAAACTTAAAAAAGGGATAAAGTGTAATGCAACAGAGAGAAAGAGGTAAAGAGGGAGAATTAAGAAGCACAACAAAGCCACTTTATTTTGTTCATCTAACCTAAACCCTCCTCCTTTTACCTGTTACACTCTCACTTTATCAGCGTGACACAACACAACCAACCAACCTAAGACCAATGTGTAAGACCATGTTCCTCTTTCCCTTCTCTTCTTTCTCTCTTTCTGTCCATTTCATCATGTTTTCATTCTAAGCTTCAAATCCTCAACCCCCACTTCTCTTTTTGCTTCAAACTCTTCTTCCCCTTCCTCAAAATTGCAGCTTTACTCTCATGCTGATGGTGATGGCACTCACCTCACCCCTCCAGTGTTTATGGCACCCCTTCACTCTCCTCTCTGTGATTCTTCTCTGTGCAACCCCTTCACTCTCAGTTGATGTTCACGTACAAGACAAAAACTCTCTTCGTCTGTTCAGGTCAAGGCTGCAAGACCCCTACCAGAGTTTGTCCAACTGGGCAGGCTCCAACTGCACTTCATGGAGTGGAATCACCTGTGACAACATAACTGGGAGGGTGCTTTCCATCAACCTAACCAGTATGAATCTGTCAGGAGAAATCCACCCCAGTTTGTGCCAGCTTTCATACCTCAGCAAGGTGGGGTTGTCCCACAACAACTTCACTTCCCTTCTTCCTGGATGTTTTGGAAATTTGCTCAACCTAAGAGTTGTTGATCTCAGCCATAACAGGTTTCACGGTGGGATACCAGACTCTTTCATGAGGCTCAGGCACCTCACTGAGCTTGTTTTGAGTGGGAACCCTGGTTTGGGTGGTCCACTGCCTTCTTGGATTGGAAACTTCTCTACAAATCTGGAAAGGCTACATCTTGGTGTCTGTTCATTTAGTGGGGAGATACCTGAGAGCTTGCTTTTCTTGAAGTCCCTCAAGTATTTGGACCTTGAGAACAATCTCTTGTCTGGTAATCTGGTTGGTTTTCAGCAGCCTCTGGTTTTGCTCAATCTTGCTTCCAATCAGTTTAGTGGTACTTTGCCCTGCTTTTCAGCTTCAGTTCAGTCTCTAACTGTGTTGAATTTGTCTAACAATTCTATTGTGGGGGGACTGCCTGCTTGTATTGCTTCCTTGCAAGCTTTGACTCATTTGAACCTGTCAGGGAACCATTTGAAGTATAGAATATATCCTAGGCTTGTGTTTTCAGAGAAACTTATTGCTTTGGACTTGAGTTACAATGATTTTTCTGGTCCTATTCCCAGTAAAATTGCTGAGACTACCGAGAAACTTGGCCTTGTTCTTCTTGACCTTTCTCACAATCAATTCTCTGGTGAAATTCCTGTGAAAATTACTGAGTTGAAAAGTTTGCAGGCCTTGTTGCTCTCACATAATCTTCTCTCCGGAGAAATTCCTGCCAGAATTGGAAATTTGACCTATCTTGAGGTCATTGATCTCTCACACAACTCTTTGTCTGGTACCATTCCATTCAGCATTGTTGGGTGCTTTCAGCTGTATGCTCTAATACTGAATAACAACAATCTTTCTGGTGTAATTCAACCGGAGTTTGATGCATTGGATACCTTGAGGATACTGGATATAAGCAACAACAGGTTTTTCGGGGTTATCCCACTCACTCTGGCTGGATGTAAATCTCTCGAGATTGTAGATTTTAGTTCCAATGAGCTTTCTGGATCCTTGAATGATGCAATAACGAAATGGTCAAACCTCAGGTATTTGTCCCTTGCTCAGAATAAGTTCAGTGGAAATTTGCCTAGTTGGTTGTTCACATTTGACGCAATAGAAACAATGGATTTATCACATAACAATTTTTCTGGCTTTATCCCTGATATTAATTTTAAGGGTACCTTGACATTTAACACTAGGAATGTCACTGTTAAAGAGCCATTGGTTGCAGCAAGAAATCTTAAACTGAGAGTTTCAGCTGTTGTTTCTGATAGCAATCAACTCAGTTTCTCTTATGATCTATCCTCAATGGTTGGAATCGATCTATCCAGCAACTTGCTCCACGGAGAGATTCCAAGGGGCTTATTTGGCCTAGCTGGCCTAGAATATCTGAATTTGTCATGCAACTTTCTCTATGGACAGCTTCCAGGTCTGCAGAAAATGCAGAGTTTGAAAGCCTTAGATTTGTCACATAATTTCTTGTCAGGACATATCCCAGGAAACATTTCTAGCCTTCAAGATCTGTCCATTTTGAATCTGTCTTACAACTGTTTTTCTGGGTATGTTCCCCAGAAACAAGGATATGGGAGATTTCCTGGTGCATTTGCTGGAAATCCGGATCTGTGCATGGAATCTTCCAGTGGAGTGTGTGATGATGGAAGGACTCAATCTGTGAAAGGAAGTTCTTTCAGAGAAGATAGGATGGAGGGACCAATATCTCTGGGGATTTTCTTTATCAGCGCCTTTGTTAGTTTTGATTTTGGTGTTGTTGTTCTCTTCTGTTCAGCAAGGGCAAGAAATTACATTCTTCAAACCAAAGTTTGATTTGATTTGATTTTTGTGACAGTGACAGTTACAACTCTCCTGTAAATTCCAATTTGTAATTTGGTAGCTTGCTTCTCAGTTTCAAGTGAGCATACACTTTATGTGACTAGCAATACTATCTGGCCATCAACTTCGCCAGTGTTATCTCATGATTAATGAACAAGTGTCTCAGAATAACAGGATCAAAATGTTATGACGAGTTACAAAAGGTTGAAAGAACACTCATAATAACAGGATCAAAATGTTATGATGAGTTACAAAAGGTTGAAAGAACACTCATAACACTGGCAACCGGCTTTATCTAACTGAGTGAAGACTAGTCCTGCATCATTCAGCCGGGGAAAAACCGAATGGTTGGCTGTTCTTCTCTTTTGCTGGAATTGGTTGCAGTTAGTTTAGATTGCATACCGCATCCAATATTCATAATCAATGTGGTCAGCTGCAGGAAACATACTGATTTGGTCTAGTTATGGTGAAATTTTGATCTTGGTCATCAAATTGCAGATTTGCAAGAACGTTTTGTTGGAAGAGAACTTGTATCATTATAGATTACCCTAGCTCTTTTCTTGGCTTGGGGAAGAGAACTTGTATCATTATAGATTACCCTAGCTCTTTTCTTGGCTTGGGGAACCTAAGTTTTCCCCGTAGGTGTTTTGCCTTGAGATCGCTAGTTGATGAAGTATAGCGAAGACAAGATAAATGGAGCAGATTTTTCATATATTTAAGATTTTTATTACAATCATCACACCTCCATTGTAAGTGATCAACTTTATTTTGTGGGCTTTATCGTTACAAACTCGAACCGTGTGATTCGAGAATGTTAAGAGTGTTCCGAGACATTAGTTAAGTAAAATTGAAAGTAGTTGGTGAAAATAAAAATATTGCATGAAACTATAAGAGTTATTTAAAACTTAGTTGTTGGTTAAAATGACTGAATGAAGTGTTAAGAATATTTGATAAAACGTACATATTCCATACTAAAAGTCTTCACGATATTTGATTTTGATGGCAAAAAACTTATTATGGGAGGACTTGGGACTAAGAAAATCCAAAATCATGAAGCAGATTTATTGATTATAATGAATTGCTTACAAACACACAATCTAGCATAGCGAATTCTCCGCATAGAACTAAATACATCTGTTCCACCAATCTTTTCTAAAATCTGGCGTCGTGTAAAGCGCCTTCTATTGCCAATGAATTTAGTCATCAGTAACAGTAATAATAAGCTGTCCTCTAAGCATAAAAAAGGAAAAATTGTCATTGCCGGCCTCTAATCTGATGCAGTAGCCAATTCTATAGAAGTCAAATTGGAATTTAATACCAAAACCCTGATAAGCTCGTTAATCCTTGTTGCAACCAGTTTATTATCCATTGGTATCTGCACATTCCAGGGTAGCCAAAACCAGCCATAATCCATGTTATCCACTTTACAATTTCAGTACTGTTCTAATATTTGATAGGACCATCTAGGCTCCCGGATGCAAACTGCCACAACAACAAAATATCACACTATCAATTATTAACATTATTATTTAGTGATGATTGAATTTTGTAATAAAAAATCATGCACACAGGTACTATGTTTATCGGATATGATACAGCGGTGTGATTATTCTAAAAAATACATATATGATACCAAACAACAGTGCGATTATTCTCAAAATATTTAGGATACGGTACGGGTAATAAATGTTTAGAAAAGAAATGTATAGAATTCAAAAGATATGATTATTGTATAATCACAATTCTGTACTAAAACAAGTTAAAAACATACTTCTTGGACATTATTAAAATAAAGAAAAATTAGTCATCGCCATCATATATTACTTCTTACAAACATGAATAATACTAGCAATCTTTTTCTTGAAATCATTCACATCGATAACAATTTCAATTTTGGTTCCTCTAGGGACAGTGTTTCAAGTGAAAAATACTAAAGGTGCATTCTCTCACGGACAATACATCTGAAGTTTGAACAGAAAAGTAATACTTTCTTTTATATAAACCTTTCTACATGTTATATTAAGATACCATCCCTAGATTAAGAAATTGAGTTCCCACAGTAAAAGATTTCAGAAACAAATCCTTGTTAACTCTTAAAGCAAAACAACTAACCTGCTGAACAATTGGATTTGTTGAAGTTGTAAATTCATGAGTCATTCCTTCCCAAACAATCGTTCCCTTGTGTAGAAACAACAATCTGTATTTATGAAGTAACTTTGCAAATTAGGATACATGAATTCTGGGCAAATTAAGAGGCTTACGGGGACAGGAAAATATCCCATCATTATGAAAAAAATCATCACCTATCAATGGCTCTTTTAATGGTACTATGTTGGTGAGTAACAACCACATAAGATGCAATATTCCCAGGTTTTCCACGAGCATCTCGTCCTTTTATGTGCACTGAGCGAATCAGATCCTCAACAACAGTAGATGCAATAGGATCAAGCCCAGCAGTTGGTTCATCATATAAAAGCACCTATACAGAAGTGAAAACATGTATATTTTATAAACAGAAGAGGAGGGCGCATGTTGATCATGTGAGACTTATGCTTGAAACATAAGGATCCAAGAATAAAAGTTCTCTTCTCTGGCAGTAAAAATTTCAAACATTACCAACTACTTAAGGAAAGAAATAGGAAGCTAACACACCTCTGGCTCAATTGATTGATTTGTGGTGTCACAGATAATAGATCGAGCTAAAGCAACTCGCTTTTTCATCCCACCTGATAACTCAGAAGGCAACCGATCTTCAACTCCCTGCAAAAAAAGGTGTGAGAAGTTAGTCTTTTGTAAAACATTATGGCTGTGTTAACAGCAATCCAGTAGTATGAGTAAGGAGCAACTTTCTCAGTGTCAGAAAAGAAATCTATGCTACTACTGCTACCCTTTGTGCAGTATCTGCTGCCTTGTGTTAATGGTTATGAACCACATGCATACCTTCAATCCAACTGCAGCCAAGGTTTCCTTGACAAGCTCAGATATCTGGTCCTCAGACATGCTCGAGTGTTCATACCTGAACAATTAAATAGTTCAGAAACAAAACAAATAAAATAGAAGATTTAAGAACTACTTAATCAATCAGTTTTATCACATTTTAGACGACAATGTAAAAAATGAAATGAAGTTTAAAAGGAAAAGTTGTCTTACAAGAGAAAACCAACATTTTCACGAACAGTCAAAGAATCAAAGAGTGCGGCACTTTGGAAAACCTGTTTAGGATTAAAAATACAAAATTACAATGGAAGCATGATAGCGCCCAAGAATTAGCATATTGCATATTACTCTGAAACTTACTAATCCAATCCGAAGACCAGATATGTCATCATCGCTTACTAAACCAACCCTCTTTTTTCCTCGAATGTAAACTTCCCCCTGTTAATTTGACAGTGATAGCAATCAAGAAATGAACTCATTTAAATGAAACTAAAATCGAATAACCAAATCCCAAATCAGAAACTTACCTTATCCGGAGCAAGAAGTCCTGCTATAATCTTCAAAACTGTAGATTTACCAGTCCCAGAGGGACCAATTATTCCAACAGCTTCACCATGCCTGATCTATTCATTACACAAAAGACAAAAAAAGTTTAGCAAACTCCAAGTCAGCTAGATCTCCCCTACTCTTTACTGACAATTAGGCCCGTAAAACAACTTGTGCAAGCAGACCTTCATTTATTGAGAGACCCCATAATTTTAAAAGCTCACAAATTTGCACCAGTCTTTTGTTTTGTATTTTTGCATCCCAAATATGGAGTGACCTAATTTTCATGACTAGAACATAGCCTCCAAAATTTTTTAAGACGACCTATTGACAACTAGCTTTCATTTAATACACTTCTTTCCCTAAATGAATTAATTAAAAGAAAGGGTTCCCTCACACAAGGGTCATGACATGGTTGTCATTGTTGTAAGCATTCACCACTTCAATATTTCATGCTAGATAACACACTCGATAGGAAACAATGAAAGAGGCAAACCAAACACAAGGGTATGGCTATGTTTGGATAAATCTCTATATAATCTTCATAAGAGAAAGCAATAAAAGATAAAATGAATTTAGTCTCTCTCATAAGTTATAATCAACTTATCTACTTTACCTTTCACAGAAGTTATAAGAGAGAGCTTCTATGAAAGTTGAGTGCTTAAATTGATTTTAATTGAAGTCAAGGAAAAAGCTCAATTCATTCTACTTTCTTATTTTCCTTTCCTACAAGTGCATAGAAAAGTGTATCTAACCAAAACCATTGTCAGGTACATAATCCCTCACCTTGAAGCTGACACCATTTAAGATTTTCTTTTCCCCAAAAGATTTGTACACATCTCTACACTCAATAAGAACTTCAGAATCATCATCGCGATCCCGCCCCGCGCTCAGCTGTTCTGATTTGTGCAAACCCTGGCAACAACCTTGATGTCAGCCAGATACCCATAAGAAGAAAAAAAAACAAAACTTTCTGATTACCCAGAACCCCAGACTCACTTAACACCAACCCCAACAACAAAATCTGATTAGTGAAGCAAAAAAGCGAAATCAACTTGTGGACATTTACATTGAAATTAATATGGGAAGAGTCCTGGCTCTTGAAATTCTGCGGAGGAGCGATGCAGGCGCATACAACCTTCCTCTGATCCCTATCAAGCTGCTTGCTGTAACTAAAGGAATTGGGAGGAGGGATTCTGGTGGAAGCGTTTTGTGAAGTGAAGGGGAAAAGGGGGGTGGTGGTTGACAGGGAAACCATTGTAATGGGGAATGAAGAAAAGACGGAAGAATTAATATAAGTGCGGTTATTGATTTATGAGATTTGGCATGTGATTCATATGGGGTTTAGAGTTTCCTTTCTAAGTAGCAATGATGGTCAAATGGAAATGGCCGGTGGAAGAAAGTTTTGTTGTTGCTTGGGGTTGGGGAAGCCCCGATTCTGTTTCTTTGCCTTTGTTTCTCCCTAATTGTAGCAAAGTATCGACAGAGGTTAGTTTAGTTAGGCTTACTCTGGATTGGGATTGGAAAAGGAAGAAGACAAATCAACGCTAAGAATGCATGAATGGGCTATGATCTGTGCTCGTCGCTCTCACCCTTCTTCCAATTCCACACACGCAACTTCACATTCTCTTTCACCTCTACAAGGTCAAGAAAAAAATATTTGTTTCATGTGGGAGTATAACAATTTTGAATTAAGAAAAAAAAAAAAAACATATTTTTTAAGAAGAAACCAAAACCTTAACATGTGAAAATGGTCTAAGATTATGTTTTTAATTTGTCTGACTATACTGGTTTTGACACCCCACTGAAGCATAAATTAATTTAACTATTAAATATTTATATGTATATACATTTATCAATATTATATTGTTCGGTGCATTGAGCTTTTACAAAACATAATGATTACAATCCATTTTTTTCAAAATAAAGTTTTTTGGTTTTATCTTCTAGGTGGTTCATGGATTATTTCTTAACAATGTAATATCATTTAATTTTGTATCATACAAAATTCACATATTTATAGTTATCATACATTCATATATACACGATTCATTCACATTATATTTAATATTACAAAATATATATATATATATATATATATATATATATATGTATATATATATTACAATATATAAGTTGTTATTTAAATTCAATAAATCAATAAAAGAATAAAGTTATAGGAAATTAAGAAGGAAAAATGACTTTACTGAAAAATAAAATACTCATTCCATCAATCGACTTTGTGGTAGTTATTGTTCTTTTATAAAGAGACCATTTTTATCATAGACAAATTATTAATATCGTTTACTCACATGTTGTGGCTTAATTAGGGTAGATAAAACACTGCTTTCCGGAATACCTAAAATATATGAATAAAACTTCAACCTTCATTTTACATACTAAACATGTTGCTAATATAGTATTTTTTTCTAAACAATTTCTCTTCAATATAAATCAAAATATATCCATATAAATTTAATTTACATAAAACATTCAATCTTTTCAATCCGCGTATAATCTTATTTCATTTAAATTAAATCATTCAAATACTCGATTTAATTTTCACAACAATCAATATTTAAATATAATAAATCAATAGAGATATATTCAAATTAAAAAACACATAAAACTTTTAGAAGTGTTCTACCTACCGAAGGTTTATGATCGCTTATCTTCTATTATTTGTGAATTATTATATTTATAATTTCATTATTTTTTTAATTAATCATATTCGGTATTAACCAATTACTATTTTAAAGAATACATGATTAAGTGAATATTCAAATATTAATTATAAAAGATATTTAATTTAAATGGAGAAGTAGTTGTAATAACATATATATATATATATATATATATCCGAATTTGATTTTTATTTATTATTTTTCTTTTTAGGAGTGTAGTTATTAGGCCCACTTTACTAATTACTCAAATAAAAGTTTAGTAGGTCTATAGTTTATATAAATTAGGTCCACAGTTTATATAAATTATCTCTACTAATCAAGTAAATTTTACTTGTTTTAACATGAACAATATAATTTATCTCAAATCTGTAAAGATTTATACAAATTTTATACATTTTTTCAAGTTTTCTTCTTTTACATGGTTTTAATTTTATCACCAGAACATGTCCATAATAATAATATTCTTAAATAGAAAAATTATAATTCCTATCTTTAGATTGGAGTGAGTATGAAAAAGAAAAAAAAAAAGTGGAAAGTAAGATTTTTTTACTAAGTGAAATTGAATGGAAAATTTATAATAAATTTAAATGAGGTGATAAATAAATTTGGTTATATATTAATATATTTAAATACTTTAAAAAAATAATTTAATGTAAAAAATAACTTTAAAAAATGTAAACTAAAATAAAAAATACTATAAAACTTCAACAAACAAACAAAATTTAGATTTTAAAATAAAATTATATTAAAATAAATTATTTACAAGGTATAAAATTTAACTTAATTTATTTCATTTATTATTTTAATATTTTTATTTTACTTAATTATTTTTTATAATATAACACATATATTTACAAAATATTAAATATATTTGTTTTATTAATTATTTTATTGTTTTTATTATAATACAATAAAATACTAATACATATTAATAGTATAATTATTAAAATAATTAAATATATACATTACTTATAATTGATTATCTAAAATTTCACTGTGTCTTAGGTTTTCTAGTACATCAAATTCTACATTTTCTCTTCTCTTTCGATCCCTATAAAATATAAACACTAAGGTACTAACAAATCAAATAGAGTTTTATGCTTATGCATTCTCAATATAAAACTAATGTAAAATACTTTTACTTGTCACCCAAATACAAATAATTATTTTATGGATATTTGCAAATTATCGTTATTGTAACTTTTAAAGTAATTATTAAAAGTGAGCAAAACTTACCATACACAATAATTTTTTTATTAGATGATAATAAAGTCATGTTTATGCTACTAGTACATCACCTCTTTTTCCTAAAATCAAGTTTGTTATTTCTTTTCATTGCATATTTAGTAGTGTTGAAGGTTAACAAATCTAATCGAGGAGCCCATGAAATACAAATTATTGCTATATTTAGACAAAAAAATATCTTTATTTCATTACTCTTAACAAATTACTACTATAATAATTATAAAAATAAGGATACAAGTGAAAAAAACAATTAAAGAATAAAACAAAAATAATAATTATAATATTCCCAATTTCAATTAATCTGAAAATTTAAGTCTATGAACACTGCTTCACAAATACAAAACAGGTGTGTGTTTCACCTTGCCTAACGGTCTCGCGTGCACCACTGGACCGCGCTACACGCGATCAGATCCAGCCACCGTCAGTGATTAGCGCCCTCTCCCTCTCTACCGCCACCGCCACCACCACCGCAGCTATTGCCGATTCCGATCACGATGTTTAAATTCCTCAAAGAGGTCGTTGGTGGATCTGGAACCGGCCTCAAGGATCTCCCGTACACCATCGGCGAACCTTTCCCTTCCGCTTGGGGCTCGTGGACTCACTCTCGCGGCACCTCCAAGGTAATCTCCGCAATTCCCTTCCAATTCACTAATACACGTTTCACGAACACCTAAATCTAATCTACACCTGTAGAGATAGCTTATATGACGAGATAACGCCAGAGAGATAGAGTGAAACGAAGAGTTTCAATTAGGTGTACAATGAATATGTTTTCATGTGTGGTTATTCGGTTATTCCTTTGTATAACACTGCCACGCCACTATTTCAGGACGACGGTTCTCCTGTCTCCGTCTTCTCTCTCTCAGGCTCCAATGCTCAGGACGGCCACTTAGCTGCTGCGCGCAACGGCGTCAAGCGTCTTCGAACTGTGAGTTTCTTAATTTTTGAATTTTTTAAGTTTTTTTGCTTGGATTTGTGGATTGCGTGGTTTTGACAGTGCTTTGTGGTGCTGGTTTTCAGGTTAGGCATCCGAATATATTGTCGTTTCTTCACAGCGCCGAGATTGAGACTTACGATGCAGGTACGCCGAAGGTTACGATATATATTGTGACTGAGCCGGTGATGCCGCTATCTGAGAAAATCAAGGAGTTAGGGCTTGAAGGTACACAAAGGTATCAATTGAGTTATTGTTGTTTTTTTGGTGAAGAGTTATTGTTGGTTTAGAATCATGCGTGGAGTTCTATAGTTCCGCGTAACGTGATGCCTTATGTGTTGAGTTCAATTTCTAGGCATTGGCAATGTAGAAATTTGTATAGTTCGACTTTAAGGTAGTTATTATAAAAATCAACACACTTACCATATTATGACTGGATAATAATGTAAAAACATTAGTATACAGATCATTTACGGTTGTCTATTTTTGTTTATTTTTATGAGTGACGTTCAAGTATCAGTAGAGTTATTAATATAATGAATAAGGTTAGAAAATTGCACACGATGTGTGATATCCATTTCTGTTGTTGCTTTTTATGAGTGACTTTCAAGTATCATTTAGTCCATGAATTGAGGAATCGATGGTAGTCACTTGTTTTGTTTTCTCCGCTATTGGGCTATGTAGGGATGAATATTATGCTTTGGGTCTTCATCAAATAGCTAAAGCTGTGAGCTTCTTGAATAATGATTGTAAACTTGTGAGTATTTATGAGTTTCTTTCTTTTGGCTCTTTTATTTAATCATTTCTTGACAAGTTCTCTCTGCTGCAGGTTCATGGTAATGTGTGCTTGGCTAGTGTTGTTGTGACACCGACTTTGGACTGGAAGCTTCATGCTTTTGATGTTCTATCTGAGTTTGATGGGAGTAATGAAACATCTTCTGGTCAAATGCTGGTATATACGTGCTTCTGTTTGCAATATATTGTTTTCTTGTTAGTTTGGCACTGCTATTTGAATTTATGTTAACACTTAAATGACCATGTCATGCTAACTCTTCTGCAGACTTAATTCTGTTCACACATTTTGGCCATCTCTAACTTTAAGACTTTCCATATGATTTGTGAAAAATTTGATATTGTCGATGCTCCCTTATAGTGATTTGATCTGGACTTCTTTATTTAGAAATAAAGGGTATGGAATAGGGAGATCAAAGATTGCCCTCACAAATTTTCATATTTCCTGTTCAGCAATATGCATGGCTTGTTGGATCACAATACAAACCAATGGAGTTGGCGAAATCAGACTGGGATGCAATTAAGAAGTCTCCTTCATGGGCCATTGATTCTTGGGGCATGGGTACGTTTTTTTTTTCCTTCTGTTCTTTCAGATAATAATTCATAGTGATAGCAGATTGGTTTATATAGTGGAGTGGAGGAATAAACACAGGAGGAGGAACACTGTTATTTATGCTTCTAGCTTAGGGTGAAGTTTCAGTTACTCTTGCCAACTGCCAAGACTAGTCAATTGATCACATGACCCCCAATATATATTTTACAATTTGTTCTCGTTTAGAATTAGGGTAGTTCCACTGAGAGTATTAAATAAACTTATTTTCTAGTTTGTGAAATTACACTAGGGGGTTCTGCAAATTTTGAAACTAGATAAAAACGAGACAAGAAGGAACTGGTTACACAAGGTCATGTGAAAATAATCTGCTTAATTAGGGTCATCAGACATAGTTTGGTTTAAAATTATCTAGGAATAGGAAATAGAAAAAGATATAATATGGAAAATGTGGGACTTGAACAAAGGAAACTAAGAGAGTTGGATCAAACTAAGAGATAAAGAACTAGTTTTTCGATGTTTATTTTGTAATTATAGAAATAAGGAACTGATCCTATGTAATAAAAAACATCTAGATTATATACTTATTATTAGGAATGTTTTTATTTATTCATGTGTTTTATTAGAGGATATAAAATCTCCATGAAAAATTTAGTTTAAACTATTAGAGTTTGGAGTGATATGTAGGTTCACTCAATTTTGTCTGCTGTCTGTTTTCCTTCTATGTCTTAACATATTTAAAAATCATAATTTTATAGGCTGCCTAATTTATGAGGTATTCTCTGGTCTGAAGTTGGGCAAGACAGAGGAGTTACGCAACACTGGTTCCATCCCCAAGGTCAGCAGCGTCATTTTATTCTCCTTCATGGTTTTTATAGCTGCATATAGTAATTAAAGGGTATTTTATTTTAGTTTGCTGGTTGTGTTTTATGTTTTATTATTTGAAAAGTTCATTTTTCACTTCTCTGTTATTTTTTTGTCTCACAGTCTCTGCTTCCAGATTACCAACGATTATTGAGTTCCCTGCCCTCTCGTAGATTAAACACATCAAAGCTTATAGAAAACAGTGGTGAGTTTTCCTTGATGTATTTATACTTAATCATATGTGGAAATGGTTCACCTAACATTGTAGTAGTTTTGCATCTTTCTTTGAAGGATTCATGTATTTTGTGGTTTATATTGTAAGCTATATAGGATCCTATACGTACATGAATACTTGTATAAGAGAGATTATACATCAGACAAAAATAATGATTTTTTGTTTACCTTTTTTGTTGTAAACATGCAAAAAAAATGGGTTGTAAAATGTTGAGAAATAGAAAATTTGGTGGTAAAATGCACAAAAAGTTATTTGAGTGATAAAATTCGCAAAAGAATGATGATAATTGGGTGGTAAAATGTGTAATTAAGTCTTATTTAATCTAATCTCGGATATGCTTACCAGGAATATAACAGAGTTAATACCTAATTGCATTTTTTCTATGGATGATATAGTTTTGATTGAGGAATCAAGGGAAAAAGTTAGCTTTAAACTTTTGGAAACATACTTTGGAAGTGAAGGGTTTTTGTTTTAGTAGGAGTGAGATAGAACATATGAATTGCAATTTTGGCAAGAAATAAGAGGAAAATGAATTGCATGTGGAAACGAGGGAAAATGTCCTGTTACGGGTTTATAAGTTTAAATATTTGGAATCAATGATACAAAATGAGGGTAAGTTAATGATGTTACAGATAACTGGGTTATTAAAATGGAGAAAGACAGGTTGAGTTATTTGTGATCGCAAATTATCTATCAGGCTTGAAGTTTTATCTGTACTGCTGTGCATTCAACTATACTCTATAGTATTGAACATTGGGGTTTAAAGGAACAACATAAAAAGGTGCAAGTAGAAAAATGAATTGTAAAGATGGATGTGTGGCCACATAAGAAAGGACAAGGTATAAACTATAATATACCAAGAGATACTGGTATGGGGTCAATTGAAGAAAAAATGACAATGAATTGATTAAGCTGACTTGAACATATGCAAAGAAGGCCACAAGAAGCAACTAAGAGGAGAGTAGATGGTTGACAAGGGGGAGCAAGAGACCAAGAAGTATTTTCGAGAAAATTATCATCTCACGTTGAATAATATCCCTGATAATTTGGTCTTCAACTGAGCTTAATGATGTCATTCAATCCTTGTAGCTGACTTCACCTAGTGGGATAAATCTTCTGTTGTTTTAGTTTCTTGCATAGAGGATTGATTGTGCAAGAAAAGGGAGGAAAGAGGGATTCATTTTGTCATGGTAATATGTATGTGAAGCAATTGTGGTTATTTAAATAGTGATATTAGCATCTCTAAATCAAAAAAAGAATTTTAGCCTGTCCAGATTTAGATGGGGATTTTGTGCTAAAATGATCACCTGCAAACAACAAAGAAAATTTGCTTTATTAATCTGTATAACTCATTCTATCTAAACATCTGCCTTTCTTGTTTTGAGATTGTCATAACTTGGGCTCCTGATATGATTTTATTAAAATCCTATCTTTTATATAGTTTTGGTTTCTTCAATAATTGATATGCAGAATATTTTCAAAATAAGCTGGTAGACACAATACATTTCATGGAAATTCTCAGTTTGAAAGATAGTGTGGAGAGAGACACCTTCTTCCGCAAGCTTCCAAATTTAGCTGAGCAACTTCCTCGCCAGATAGTGTTGAAGAAGGTATATTTCTGTTGAATTTCTAATAATAAACTATGATCGGATAAACTTTTTTTATCCAATTTTTTATAATTCTTATGTTTTGTATTTTCAGTTACTTCCTTTATTAGCTTCTGCCCTTGAATTTGGTTCAGCTGCTGCCTCAGCTTTGACAGCGTTGTTGAAAATGGGTTCCTGGCTTTCAGCAGAGGAGTTTAATGTAAAGGTAAATAATATTTTCATACTTTCATGGAAACCATTATCTTTTCCCTTTTACAGTGCATAAGTTTATTTGCACTTTTTAATTAGGATTCAACCCCATTCTTTTGTTGGATTTCTATATTCATATCTAGGTACTTCCAACAATAGTTAAACTCTTTGCCTCCAATGACCGAGCTATTCGTGTTGGCCTTCTCCAACATATTGATCAGTATGGAGAGTCTTTAACACCGCAAGTTGTTGATGAGCAAGTATGTACTCAATTTCTCTACCTCCTCTGTTCTTGACAATTCATTTTCATAGGATAAACTAACATAATTATTGACACATATAATTAGGTTTACCCTCATGTTGCTACTGGGTTCTCCGACACATCTGCTTTTCTCAGGGAACTGACTCTGAAGTCTATGTTAATTCTGGCTCCAAAGGTATGTCTGTTATATATTAATATTAATGAATCTTGCTTTAACCTTGGTTTCATTTAAAATTTGGAGGTGTTGCTGGTCTTATTGGAATGCCACATACATATACCATTTATAGCTAACTGGTGTTTGTATATCATGTTTGACCCCGACCATCATGAAATTTACATTGAGAAATATCTGTTTGAGGGGTGTGATGACATTTACCAAATTATCTGTGTTCAGTAAGACATTGCCTTTTTTCGAATAAAACAGAGGTCTAAGTTGTGTCAGAGCTTGGAAAATAGCAGTGATATTTTGTTCTGCCATGGTCTATTTTACCATTTCTTTAAATATACTTTTTTAGGAAATGTTTTCTAAGAGGCTCAGATATGGTAATTGTAAGATTGGTTTATCTTAGAAAGTGAGTTTTAGGCCTAACTAAATTTCACAAAAACTGGTTTCTAAGGTGAGGTTTAAATGATGTTTAATGCATTTAATGGGATGCATAGTTTGCTTTAGATTGGTATTTATATTTATAATACTGAATAGTCATCAAAGTCTGATCAACCCTGAAAGTATGATGAACTTTTTAGCTTGCTGCCTGTATCTTTACTGTTTCTTTTCTTTATTAGTTTTCCCTCCTTCCCCAAATCTTATCGTTTATTTATTTGGTGAAACTTCTCTGGACAATTGTTCTTTAAAATGTGGTTTGTTTCATAATTGCAGTTGTCCCAAAGGACCATCTCAGGGTCATTATTGAAGTATTTATCAAAGTTGCAGGTACTGCCTAAACAAGCTCTTTTTGGTGAATCAAAAGGCTAGATGCTTGCTTGTAACTAAAGAAGTGATTAATCAAGAATGATTTTCTTTTAGTTCTTATTTTTAAATTATTAGACTGTTTAAGAATCTTGGACATGTGAGACCAATAGCTGACAGAAAAGAGTGAAGTGTCCCATTAGAATTTTGTAATATATTGATGAGGATGCAGCTCCTTTTTTGAAGCATACGTGTTTCCCCTCTCTTACTCAATTTACTGATAAACTGACTGCCAATTTTGATCGGAACAAAAGAATTTTACTTAGGGGGAAGTATGCATTTTTATTTCTCTTATTTGCTTCTTTATGTTAATATGTTCATGGTTTTCCACTTCTAAAAATGTATAACACCTACATTTTTTTGTAGGTTGATGAAGAACCGGCAATTAGAACAAATACTACCATATTATTAGGCAATATTGGAAGCTACTTAAACGAAGGAGTATGTTCCAAATGCTATCTGAAGTTCAATTAGTTTGCTGTTTTATTTTATAATGATATAGCACATTTTTCTTTGGTGAATTACTTTGACGCGATTTTTGCAGACAAGAAAAAGAGTTTTGATCAATGCATTTACAGTTCGTGCACTGCGTGATACTTTTCCACCTGCTAGAGGAGCAGGTATCATAGTCTTACATTTTTATCTACAACTTTTCTTGATTGTTACACTTCTCCAACATTCTTTTTACATAATTTTGAATATTCAGGTATCATGGCTTTATGCGCCACCAGTTCCTACTATGACATTACTGAAGTTGCAACCCGGATTCTTCCTAGTGTTGTTGTGCTCACAATTGATCCTGACAGGTATCTCATTAGAAGCTTGTATTTCTTATATCCCCTTTACCATGTGAAAGTGATGAATATTCCAGTGACTTAATTTATTCAAATAATTAGTACTTTTAGTAGGTTGATCCATCTTTTAGGTATTGTAATTCATTGCTTCTGAAATGCTTTTTTTTCCTAAGTTATATATTGATATACTCAGCGGATCTTCTTTTTTTATTTATATTTATATTTGTGCTGAGTGATGCGATGTTTTGTGTTTTTTTTGTTCTTGTGTTTAGATTCTATGGAGATCATTTTCATTATTGTACTGTTGATTATTTGGTCATTTTTGAGACATTGATTGCACAATGTTCTTGTCATGGTTTAAACAGTGATGTTAGAACTAAGGCATTTCAAGCGGTTGATCAGTTTTTGCAGATAGCCAAGCAACATTATGAAAAGGTATACTCTGAATTTGTTTTTGGCTGTTATTCTGATGCCTATCATGGTCCCCAAATCAGCAAGCGTGTAATGTATATATCTTTTATAGAAGAAATTAGGTGTGCAGGCTGAATTTATATGTTTGTGCGTGTGTGTGACTTCGATTTGTTTTATCAGTACATGTCTATCTTTTGCACTTCACCTCTTATAGTATAGCTTTCTCGCACTACTAAGATCCTTTGTTTATTTCTGTGATTAAATAAAAGATCTATTCGAAGGAAACTCTATTGTTGAGAAATCACCATTATATAGACTAATAATGTCTTTGAAGATGATACTCTAATGTGATTCTGGTGTTATGTTTTCTGTTAAAAGACAAATACATCAGATGCCAGTGGTGCTGCAAGTATGGGAAGCTCATCTGTTCCAGGAAATGCTAGTTTGCTTGGGTAAGTCAGTTCAAACTTTGCGTGATTGAAAGTTCAAATGTTAAGTAATGGAGAGAAATGGATAGTTAATATCAACTTACGATTTTAGATTTCATTGTTAGTACTTAGTATTTGTAGAGAGCTAATTTTTTATTCAAAAATAGCTTTTATGTTAAAAATCTCTCTAAGAATTTTTCATTCAAAAATAGCTTTTATGTTAAAAATCGTTTAAGAAATTTTCATTCAGAAACCGAAAGCCAAAGTACCTAACCCAAATACACATGCAAGTTAAATTTTATTTTTAGCATCAATGCCAATTAAAGATTCATGTACATAATAATAGCTTATTTCTTGTTTATAATCTAATTTTAAAATCTTAATTTATTCGCCACATATAAGATCATGATAAATGAGGAGGGCCTCTGATGATGTTAAATACTAGTTTTGCATTTAGCTTCGTACTGATGGCATACTTATGCAGAGGCATACATTCATACTTGCATACAAATATTTGTAATATGATTGTAAGAATATATATCTGAAAAGGATCCAATAGCGTCTTGATTTTTGTCTTGGAATATCTTATCACATCACATCTTAGATCATCTTATCTTTTTAGGATTCTTATCTTCAGGTGTTATCTTAGGATTTATTCTATAAAACTTAGCATTAGTATACATAAGTGTTGGAGTATCATGTTTATCATGTAATTTTAGCTCATCTCAATATGAAGAAAATATTAGTGGAAGTGTTTCTTCCTTTCTTCAATTGATAATTTAACGATGAGCTTAAAAAGTCTATATTCTGGGAAGCAATAAATTGATTGCAGAGTCATAATATATAAATTAGTTAAATTGGTAGGAACCCACTATTAGTACATAACAGTCACAGTTATTTCCATGAATAACTGTCATCAAGGTAGTTCTAATTCTAATACAGAACTGATAAGTTATTATCTATCACATTTTCTAACAATACATTACTGTTCATAAGTTCTACCCATAAATACCAACGTGACATTTATTATTGCACCTGTATCTAATAATACATGTTTACTCACAATAGTTATTATTGGTTCCCTCTCATTAATAATTTGGTATTGGTATTACCCTTGTCATCTTTCAGATGGGCAATGAGCTCTTTGACCTTGAAGGGTAAACCTTCTGATCATGTTCCAGTTGCTTCTGCAAGTTCGACTGCAATCACTTCAACATCTTCTAATGGTACCACAGGTATGGCTAATCCTAACTGAAATGCAAGAGAATGTTGGAAATAATGAAATTAGCAGTGTGGACTATCTGCCAGTCTGTCAATTTCTCTAGTTTCATTAACAAAGAGCTTGCAGGAAATGTAAACCCTTGAAATACAAGTGACATCATTTTTGGTTGTCCAAAAATTTAGTTTAACTTACTCTATCGAACATAGAGAAAGTGACAGAATTGGTCCTCCGGAGAAAATTGATATTAATTCAGTCCCTCAATGGAGAGTAACATGAATTTAGCTCCTTTATCTCAGGAAAGTGATATCAATTAGTCCCTCGGTCAAAGGATGAATGAACAGTGTTTACAGTCAAACCGACGATTTTGTCACATTTCTTGTTTGGTTGATTAAATTGGTGCATGTTTTTTTGGTGGATTGTCTTTCCTGAATCACTTGACTATAGCTAGTGGATATGATTTGGTATCTTTGTGATCTTATTTTAACTGTTGAATAAAGAGAAAGAAAGGAACCAACATGGAAAAACACTGAGGAAGATACAAAGCTATTTATTCTGCTTCTTACCCATTGTAGATGCCTTAATTCATTTTGCTTAATTATGGCAGCTTCCTTCCATGAGTACGCTTGTTCAACATTTACCCATGCTTACTTCATTTATCTTTTTGCGGTAATTCAGGCATTGAGACACCATCAACAGCACCTGCTCGGGTAAGCTCCACAGCAGATTTGGCTGAACACCCTGTCCCGACATCTCCTACATCAACGGATGGCTGGGGGGAACTTGAGAATGGAATTCAAGACGAGCATGAAAATGACAGGGATGGGTGGGATGAACTGGAACCACTTGAAGAGACAAAACCAGCTCCAGCTCTTGCAAACATTCAAGCAGCTCAAAGGCGGCCTGTTTCTCAACCTATTTCACAGACAAAACAAGGTATTTTTTTTTATTTGTGTTCGGATTTTGGTACGAGTTTTCATGATTGCAAGTTGCTAGTAACTAGTAATAATTTTTATTGTCTGATTGAAAGTTACCATCTAAGGTTGTGCAAACCTGTAAGTGATAACTTGGAAAACTGTTGTTGCATGTTATATGCTTGATTATATGACAAGAACCACGAGCTGAAAAACTGTTGCGTGTTATATGTCTATAAATAATGACAAGATCTATAAAGTGATTGATGTGACCGTATGAATTCTTTATTCAAGTTTGCACTCTTCTCTGAATGATGGGTTGGCATTTCTATTAAATTACTCATCTCATTAAAGACATGCACTGTGAGCTGTCATTTATGTGGCTTGGGATCTGTACCTTTTGACAATTTCCAGGAAAATCCTTAGGTTAGGTATATTCATTTGCCTTTGTATTAATTGCTTTATTTTGAAATTCTAGCCTCAAATTTGCTATCCAAAAGTACACCAAAATTGAGCAAGGATGAGGATGATGATTTGTGGGGATCTATAGCAGCTCCCGCTCCAAAAACTGCAAGACCTTTAAATTTGAAAACAGCTCAAACTGATGATGATGATCCTTGGGCTGCCATTGCTGCTCCAGCACCCACTACCAAGGCCAAGCCGTTATCCACTAGCAGAGCTAGGGTAGCCAAACCTGCTGCTCCAAAATTAGGTGCTCAGCGGATAAACCGAACATCATCAGGCATGTAATACAAATTGTCAATGCCAATGAACAAAAGGAACTGTGAAAGAGTTAATCTTAGTGCTAGTTGCCGTTTTCTTTTGTTGGCACTGATCAAAGTTTTACAAGAACCCGTCTCCATGATATATGAATTACATTTGTGAATTTATTGACGAAATTGATTTGTAATACTATTCTTTTGCATGCCAACAATTCTACATGAAGGGGGATCCTTGGGGCAGCATCTTCTGAGTTGTTGTAAGGCAACAAGGCTGTGCTACATTTGCTACATATTTTGGGGTGTTTTAACTTTTTTATTTGATGAACAATTTGATGTAATGTAATGTAATTAGTTTGATAATATGTAGGACAGTTTTTTTGGTACTGGATCTACTTAAAACTTGTTATTTGCGGTTCAAGTTTTGTTCAGTTTCCATGCATGCAAAGTATCATCTCTTTAATATGTAACTTGCGACAAATTTAACACAGGATAATTTGAGATCGTGTTGAAAGACTGGTTAACGTAATTTAAGTAGTTGTTTACACCTACTATTTTATGTTAAGAAATATATTGTAGGTTTAGATTTGTTTTTAAGCTGAAGTAACTATAAGTAGGTTTCGTATTATCGATAAAAAAAAAAAACTAAATGAATTTTGTTACTAATTTCTTTTAAAAAATTCATATGTATTTACTCCTATATGCAACTAGATGCATGTTTTGTTAAGTTAATTGCTAAGATGTCATCTATACCCAATACCAAAGGCAGCTGCACTGAATGTTAAATGTCAAATTATTTTAAAGTTTTTAGATCATCTAACTTATATCATTTAGTAGAAGATATACGTCTTCTAGTATCAGTGGTGGAAAATATGGATAAAATGTCTAGTCTCTTAATTTTGACTGATAATAGGGCATCTATTTAAGTGACAATTTCAGTTTAATAATGATAAATATTGTTGAATTGTCTTCTTTATATCTTTAGATATTATTCATAGAATTTACTTATGATGTATTGTAAAAATAGAAACCTGTAAGGACCGTTGACATACTAAGAGTTATAAGTTCAAGTAAAAGAACAAAAGCTTTGCTGTGAGTTCTAGTGTAGAAGTTTGTTAATTTGAGTTAAATCACATTATTCCTTTGTACTGTGATTATTCCTTTCTTTATACTGTAATTCTTTGTTGTTGTTTTTTTTTTTATTGTAATTTTTTGTTTTTGTTTTTTTTTTTTTTCATTTATTTTTCTTTACTGTTTTACATTTGTAATTGTATTTTAGGTTGTATTGGTAGAAGCTTAGTGAATTTGATTGAGTTATTCACAATATCAATAAATATAAAGCAATTTAAGAAATTTGCTTTTTTATACCAAAGAAAATTAAATTAACTTAATTAACATATTTTAAATTAAGTATCTTTATTTAAGTTTATAAAAATTATTTTTGCAATATGATAAACTCATTCTAAAAATTAATTTTAAAAACACGTTTAATTTAAAAAAAATCATAATTCTTAAATTAATTTTAAAAATAAGTTTAATTTTATAAATTAATACATTCCAAAAATTTAATTTCAAAAATGTATTTAATATTTTCATAGCCAATTTCCGAAATGCACTGAATACATTTCAAAAATTCATGTCAAAAGTGTATAATTTTTAAAAAATACATTTCAAAAAATAAATTCATAATGCACAAATGACTCAAAATGCAAAATTAGTTTCCCAAAAGTATTTTATAAGAAAAATGGGGGAGATGCATGCGAAAAAAATAAGACAAAAAGGAGGGCAAATAAAATTACAACCAATCATTTTACCTAGAAAATAAAACTAACAGAAAATTCATTTATTGGCCATTGATGTGATGGTCCATATTGAATCACAACTGCCCCATCACATCTTACCCAAACAAACAACTAGACATTTTTTCCCCTAAAACAAGAAAACAAATACTAAAACACACTAAAATGAATTAATAAAATGAAAAAATATTTTATATATTTATAAAAAAACAATTCAAATAAATTATGCTTCAACAAGACATCATGTCTCTGCATATAATTTCATACCTATTTAAAAACAGTATCATTGATTTTATGCTGGTCATAATATAAAGTCAATAAAATTTAATAAAGTGGCTATTTATGGCCTAGAAGAGCAGAGAGAATATCAAAGAGTTACAGAGTGATAGCAACCTGCAATGAGTTACAGAGTAATAGGAAAATGGTGTTAATGGGAGGAGTTGGAGTACCCTCATGCTCTATATGTTGTTTGTTCCAAACAAGACCCACCAGAAGCTTGTGTCTCAAATTCAAATTGAAACCTTCATTATCAGATTCAATCACTACCATGGCATTGACCAATAACACCAATGAAAGGAAGCTTCCTGTTCTGCTATTTGATATCATGGACACCCTTGTTCGTGACCCTTTCTACCAAGATGTCCCTGCCTTCTTCGGAATGCCTTTCAAGGAGCTCATAGATGTCAAGCACCCCACTGCTTGGATTGAGTTTGAAAAGGGTCTCATTGATGAGGTAAAAATTCCAACTCTGATAATTCATTGCTGTAAACTATGGAACATGGACCCTGTTTCTTGTTATATATAAAGGTATAAGCTTTTGATAGAAATTGAATTGGGATTTGGATTTTGAGTTGAATTGCACATGGGGTGTTTGATGGGTTGACGAAGCTTTCTGTCATGTGTGCGTCATGTCATGCGTAGTATATGCTTATCTTATCCTCACATATTAAGTATCCATGTCTGGGTAAAGGGTCATTTTGAATCTTCTAATTGTACAATATATGATTCGAGGGAGGTAAGGGGATGCCATGGATTTCAATGGAGAGGGGCGAGGGAAGTTAAGGTTCCCTTGCTGCTTTGGTTCAAGAGAAATACAGACAAAACAAAGGGGTTTGCAATACACACTCTAACACACACATCTAATGCTTAGATTTTATATTAAACTGTAAAATCAGAAGAATTAGACTCGAGATCAACACAAGCTTGAGACATTCAATAAATTTCAGTCTGAGTAGAGAGTGTGTTCCAAGAGTGTATTCGGGAATATGTTTCTAGCATTTCTCTTATGAAAAATCCTCCACTCTTTTCCATTTTCTTCCAACCAACCACACTGCTTGTATTGCAATTCATTAATTTCTAATTTTCTAGAATTTCTTCATATAATGGTTTGATAGTGTCTACTTTCAACAACAGTTTTCTTATCAATCTATGTTATTTTCTTCCAGATCGAGCTGGGAAGAAAATTTTTTAAGGATGGAAGGGATTTTGATTTAGAAGGTGCGTTGGTCTAACATTCTGTTGCTAATAGACCTTAATCATGTTTGAATTAAGCAGACATAACGTTATCATACCCTATATATCTGTGTCATTTTAATACATTAAAAATTCCCTGTTTTTCTCTTTAAAAATTAGAGCTTGTATATTTTGAACTTTTAGTTAAAGATCAAGCTGATACAGAGGAGTTGACAATTCCTTGGGTCTACTCTGACTATCATATATACTCCAGAATGTCTTAGCTTTTTTGTTAGTTTTGCTATAAATGAATATTGTGGTGTCCGTTTGGAAATTGGAACAGTTAATGTTTGTCCTAAAATGAGGTGGTGCCTGAGCAGTTAGTTTACAGTGGCAATCTGACTGAGAAAGTTAGAAGAATCTTTATGTGAATTTATGTCAATACTAGACATTTTTGTGCTTGCATTAATTTCCTTTGTGATTTTATTCTGTTACTTGTTCTACCAATGTTTCACATAATTTTTCTTATAAAAGTTAAAATATCCTATTTAACAGGGTATGTAATTGTTTTAACGCTAGTTATCAAAGGTATTTATATTTTGGGTGCTTTAGACTACTGCAGATTAGTACGGTTCATAACATGAACCATAGTTGTTAGAATAGCATGGTTCACTATTCAAATAACATGATATAGCAAGAAATTGATTCATATCATTTGATGGATCTCAAAAAATGGATTTAATTGTGTGATTCTTGATCACTTATAAAAGTCGCCCATTCTAACGACTCTTCAATCTTTGCATTTTACTTTGATTGGTGTATAATTTGGGTGCGATCATTGACCTGCATGTGTGTTTCTAAATTTCTGTCAGGTCTTAAAACTTGTATGAGAAGTGGATATTCGTACATAGAAGGCATCGAACAGTTGCTTCTTTCCTTAAAGAAAAACAACTATGAGATGCATGCTTTTACAAACTATCCGATATGGTAATGCATTTGCTTTTTCTATTATGATTTGTGTTTTTGTGTTCATTGCATATTTCTGAAGGTTTTGTATTGTAGGTATCAGTTGATTGAAGACAAGTTAAAACTTTCAAAATATATATCGTGGACATTTTGTTCATGCACATTTGGTATACACATTACTTCTCTCCCTCTCTATTTTTATGCCTCTTGTATTGATAATCTTTTTCATTCAGTAATTTCTAGATTCTAGTGGAACAAAACAAGGTCTTGATTCTACTTTTTCCAATTTCGCTGTGTTGTTTGTCATTGAGGGCTAAAGCATGCATTCAAACTATCCTGCATTGTAAGTTTTATATATTATACATCCTTTTGCAATGTGTTTCAGGAAAGAGGAAGCCTGATACTGAATTCTATGAAGAAGTTGTGAGGCATCTTAATGTTGATCCAACAAATTGTATTTTCATAGATGACAGGTTCCACTCTCTTTATATACTACATCATTTATCAAAATCAAACCACAGTATCACATAAATGTCACATATCAATTCAGAATACACTGTATAGTGGCATGCTTAGGTGCATGTCATGTTATTATAATCTGGTGATAGACTATTTTAAAAGGTAATTAAATATGAGACTAACAATAGTTTTCTTAAGCACACTAAAAACATACTAAACTTTTTTATTTGAGTCTTAAGAAAAGAGTTGCACTCTTCCATAATTGGTCTGTTCTGTGACAAAATCACAAAGTAGATGGTTTTTGTAAACAAGGTGCGTGTGGTTTAATAGAGTAGAATTAATTTGAATTGGCTAATCGGAAAACTATTGAACTAATTTATTTTGAAGTATGCATGATTTTTATGATTATTGTCTTAGGCAAACAAATGTGGAGGCTGCAATCGGAGTTGGCATCAGAGGTCTACATTTCAAGAATGTCAATTCACTATGTGAAAAACTGTCATTGATGGGAATTGACATTTCAAAAGATGAAGAATGATAGTTTTTTTTTGTTCAGTTTCTTAATACAATTTATTTTTTAGATTTATTATATTACATGTAAGTGGAAGCAAATAGTTATAAATAACTAAACTCCAACCATTACTCCTCATACTTTGATCATGTCCATTAAAAAGTTTGATTTTTTTTGCTTTTCACACATCATTTTAATATGAATAACCAAACAAAATGTATTGAGCAATAAAAGCTATGTTTCTGAAGAAATTATGCAAATGGATCGAGCACTTTGTCCACACTCTGTTTATCTATCATAGTACCTTGTAATCTTAATTTATTTTCCATTTTGTTTTGCTACTTCAATCTTAAAAACTTTAAAGACATCCAAAACTTTAAAGATATTCAAAGGTTCAACTTAAGAACAAACAAAAGATTTGTTAGTTTTCTTATCTTAATGTAATATAAACAAGTCTCCAAATCAACAAAATCCACTGTAAAAGGTACCCTGTAATTTACTAATAGTAGCGTCGCTTTATAAATTAACAGAGTAAAAATCATCCCATTGTTCACTAAAACCAATAACTTTAGTTTTATTCAAGATTTTAAAAATAGAATATGTAAAATTAAAAAGAAAAACACAAAGGTGAAAATCTGAAAATAAAAAAAATCAAGATATTATTAAAATTAGAAACATAAAAGGTATTTTCTAAACATAAAATAGAAACAATTTCTAAAACTAAATTGCATGTCTCAAACAACTTTCACATTCTTGTTTCCTTCTTAAGTTTTGCATATCTTATAAGGTATTAAGAACATAGATGGTAGAACCAATATCAATTCACCATGTATTATAATTAATACTAACCATATTAGATTCATAAATTAATACCTTCCTTCATTCTTTACAAAAGAGATAATTAAACTATTTCTTTCTAATGGACTATACTAGAATTATTTCCTTATGATTAACTCAATTTTTCTTATTCTTTTCATAAATAGTTAAATTCATCTTCTTACTGTCTTCTAAATATTTATATTAACATCATCTATTATTTAAACAAGGTAAATAATTAATTTTGCATGTACTAAAACGAAATAATCATACATACAAATAATAGACAATAATATATGCATAAATTATTTATTATGCTATGTATTGTTTATACTGGACAGTCCATAAGGCACAAGACAATTACAAAAAAACACCTTGGAGATTCAACTTGGATTAAGTGGAAATAATGCTCTCCTTTCTTCAGGGCAATGCCAAAGTCTATTGTTTCTACATTCTGGAAATGGACCTATTTGGACCAAGGTAATAATGAATATTTATATCACACAAATTATATGCACCCTTTTGCTTCAATTATTTGGTGAAAGCCATGGGAGACTCAAAAAGGTGTTGTTCTACGCCTATTCACGGATCTTAATTTTTCTTACACATTCTATAAAACAATTGGGTGTCCACAAGATTGGTGGAATTTGCAAGACTACAAGAAAAGAATGGAAAAAGTAGCATGTTATATCAAATGACAAATTCTAAAATATTTTCTTCTAATGCATCCGACTCAATTTATTTGAATTTTTGGTTTGAAAAAAAAAAAACTTGGTCGCACATGGTTATATATATATATATATATATATATATATATATATATATATATATATATATTGCTATTAGGATTTGGAATATTTTTACTAATCCACTTATCAGTGGAGTTTGAATGATTTACACTTTTGAATCTCTTTCTTACATAAGAATGTTGCCATTTACTTATTTATATTTTTAATTTAATTACGTTCAATTAAAAGTTAGAATATACTATTTGAAACATTATTCCACTTTTTAGTACGGGACCTAAAATTAACACATCTCATCCTTAATTCATTTTGAAATTATTTACACGAATATTTTTATACCATCTTAATTTTTATGCAGGGATAGAATACAATTTTTTTTACACAATATAATAAACATTGTTAATATGAAAATCTCACTTGCATAGTTATTGTTGTTGATCAAAGTAGCTTTTTCATACAACCAAAATCAAACACAAAGTTCTCTATTAAATTGATAAAACCATACTTTATGAGTTTATGGTTTTAAAATCTAATATTATATTATATTATTGAAAATATATAATTGTGGTGGAAGTGAGTACATATCTGGAGCAGAGTGTGGTTTATTTGGAAGCAGAAGCAAACATGTCGTGGTGTTACTGTGCTAAGCCTTTGACCTTGCAACTGCAGTTGCACTCAAGACCATCATCGTCATCGTTCCATTCCCATGTTCCAGGAGTGACAGTAACAACCTCAGCACTGTCTCTTCGACCCTCTCCTCCTCTTGTTTTCACCCACAACCTCCATTTCCAATCCAAAATCAAACGCGCTTCCACAACCATTCGATGCGCCTCCGGTACTGCTACTCCTCTTTCCTTTCATGGGTTTTGATTTAAACACGCTAAAGTTTCAATCTTTAAGGTTCCCATATGAATTGCAAGCTTCAACTTTTCACAATTCACCGTAACCCCCTTTTGGGATTAGCTCCAAATAAATAAATTAATATAGTAAGGGTGATGAAATGTGTACCCTGTATCAATTTTTGGGAGATATGCAGTTATTTCACAATTTTTTTATATTTTTTTCCTATCAGAATTGGTGTTTTATCTCATTAATTTGCACACTGAATGTGGGGGTGCCCTAGTTCTGATTCGGGAACAGGGAAACATTTAGGTTATTTGATTTCTACTTCTGGAAACTTCTTTCAGTTTTCAAAATGCAACTAGGTTGTGTAGACAGCTGGTGGTGGGTGGCGCAAGAGACAGATGTGAGTGTGGAATTGAGGGAGAGGTTGAACAAGATGAAAACAGAAGATGAAAAATGAGGGAACAACTTACAATTGCTTCCTTATGTTTTTCTTTTTTGGTTTTGAAATGCTTGTTTTGGAAACTATTTTCAAAAAAACGTAATCAATTATGCATCAGAAATTGATTGCTGGATAAGTGAATAGTGTGAAATTGTGTTAAAACAATTTTAAGACCAAAAAGTGAAAACTGAATCGAAAGACTCTTAAGAACTGCATTTAGCTTTTGTATTATTTTTTAACGATTTCAGAAGGTAGAATTATATCTTTGGGATTTGGTTTGTTTCAGCTTTGACTCCTCAATTGAAGTCTACCTTGGATACAGTTATTGCATCAAATAAAATAGTCCTGTTTATGAAGGGAACTAAGGACTTTCCACAGTGTGGATTCTCAAACACAGTGGTGCAAATATTGAAGTCTCTAAATGTGCCTTTTGAAACCGTAAACGTGCTTGAAAATGACATGTTACGCCAGGGACTGAAGGAGTACTCCAGTTGGCCTACCTTTCCTCAACTGTACATAGAAGGAGAGTTTTTTGGTGGCTGTGATATCACTGTTGGTATGTAATATGTGATTTAGGTTTTCAGTTTAACAGTTAATTGTCTGCTACTATAATGGCCTCATCATTACCTTGTTTTTCTGATGCTTATACTTTGATTTTGCCTCACTAGTGGAATGATTTAAACATGATTGGGACAAACCGGCGGTTGCAAAAGCTAAAGTTTTTCGATGAAGACATTTCAGTAGTTTATATCATATCTCTAAATGTGAGACATAAATGAGAGAGCCAAAATAGACATATTAAAGGGTAGACCTATATAATAAATTTCACATTTTACATTTGACCGAGGAAACATGCAGACCAATTACATCTAGTAATTAACATCTTAAAGTTGATGGAGATATTGTTGCATACAACTTAGATGTTTTTGGTGTTTTTTTCCAATCAAAATTGAAGTTTCACCTCTTAGATAATAAAGGTTTACATTAAAAAGTTACCAAAGATAAAACTCCCATTCTAATGGAAGAACAACACCCAAAGCATACGAGAAATTGCATCTTAGGTTTTTCCAATATTATTCAAGTGTCAGCCTATATTACAGCTTTGGAGGTTGAAAATTCACTAGCTTGAACTGGAAAGAAAAGGAAAATGAATCATATTAAGTGACTGGTTTAAATGAAGCCAAAGCTGAACGGATTGATTTAAATGTGTGACATGATGATACAAGTTGTATTATACCATGGCAAAGACATTGTTTTATAATCAGCTATTGCCAAATTGATGCATACAAATTGATGGAATACACTGCACATTAATCTTTATTTGTTACATTCTTTATTAGCCATACACATACATATCTTAGTTGCAATCAATTATTATAGTTGGTAGAAACAAATTTATTGTTGCTTTCGAACAGGTCCTCCAGCTTTCATCTGTTTATTCTGCTGTTAGAATTGACTGCTTAAGAATCAGTTTTTAGCTTTATTTTTTTCACTCTGGATCAAACCATGTTGTTCCATCATCAGTAGATTTCTAGGCAATACTTGCCCTCTTCTCACTTTTTCTTCTGTGGCTGCAGAGGCATTTAAGAACGGGGAATTGCAGGAGTTGTTGGAGAAGGCAATGTTGTCCTGAAGCCATGGAAGGAATGAGAGGACTTTCCAAGTTTGTAATCTTCCCTAAGCTCTACAGTGAGTCAGTGATAATGTACCAAATAAATTGTCCAATGCTTTTTTGTGTCCACAAATCCCTATTATGATTACTGCAATACAGATCCTGGTGTTTGAGTACAAAGCAGATAAGTCGTTTGATGATATATTCAATAGACTATATTATTGTATTACTAGTTGCTACTGCAAATCTGTTGAATTAACTATTCGAAACTGACATGTTTCTTCTACTTGTCATATCTTGTAAACATTATTAAACTAATTCTTTGAAGAATTAGTTTAATAATGATGGAAGTACCTTGCTCTAGATTGTGCCATCAGATATTGAATATGTAAAATCCAACTAAATATAAATCAACTTTTGAAGCTAGCCTTAACGTGCCATTGCGTATGAAGGGGCTGGTGGGACATATCTCGTACATGTTGCCAATGGAAAAGAACAGACTTTGTAAGTATGGCTATGGAGTTAGCACACGTAATAACACAAGAATAGTTTGAAAGTGTTATCTATGGGTAAAACAGTATGACGATGATAGCAAATTCCATAATGCACTATTCAAAGAATGGTGTACTCGTTCAATATCGTTGCAGTTGGTTTTGTTGTGTGTACATAGAAATGGTTATTTTGTTGACTGGTTTGTGAAATTGGATTACTTCCATCCACCCAAAAGGAAAAAGAGGAGTGTTAGTTATGCATTTGCTAACACTTTCTTTTCAACATGTTTATTGATTAATGTTTTTAATTAATTAGAATGAAATCTATACACCAAACAGGAAAAAGTGTTTTTACTGACATTTCCCATAGAGAATTTGTCTTTCATTTTTTACGGTTTAATGTTGCTCTTTTTCTTCAAATGAGTATTTTCAGGTCATGGCCATACTAATTGGTTGATAAATCATCATTATTTTCTTTTTTTTATAAATGAACTTGATCAAGTTTTAACGATCTCGATCATTATGTGGTCAGATTGGTTTGTTTATTCATTCATTTTAAAACTCTTAACCTTAAGTATGGTTGGTAGGTTAGGTGCAGGTTAAGTGTAGGTCAAGTATAGAGGTTACAAGTGGCTCAACCATTGAAGGGGCTGACTTACCATTACTTCTGCTCAAAATATCTCTGCAGTCTAAAGACTGTTGTTTTCTAAATGGATCTGCCAACTAGGGGTGTTTATTCAATCTGTTGGAACGAGTTAACCTGTGTTTTCACTTGGCTCAAAATTTTGATAAACCAATTTTGCAAATCTTAGTATGACATGAAAATATTTTATTTATTTTAATATAAAACTCTTTGTTTTTAATTTGTTAACCTTGTGTTACATGTTAATATCTGCTTTTCGAAAGCAGCAAGGACTAACACAATGAAGACACGTTTCTATGATTTCATCATTTATTTATAATAATGTAAGGGGAAAGTAGAAACCTGAAATGAAGCAACATGCTTGTCATGCTCCATTTGGAAGCTAATGCTGACAACATAGGAATTATCTTAGGTAAGCCAAAAGATTAAATAGAATGATGCAAGAAAAAATACACTGGATGTTGTTGAAATTAACGTTATCACTCAATGTAATTTTGACTCTTTGCTGGCCTGCAAACAACTGTGTCTATCTGTTCCTTCCCACCAATAAGTGGAACATTCTTTTTAGATGCCATAGCTTGTATCAAGGGATACCAAAACAATATAGAATGCCATGAGTAGGGAAAATAACACTCCTCAAAAATCCTGCAGGACCATTATCATACTCATTTTCAACTAAAATTCGAAGTGTTTGCTATTAAGTTATTATTTAATTAATATTAATTTCAATTCAAATTGTTATTTTCAATTGATTCAGTTGCAACAATTTCTCTGGTATAAGTACTTTTATCCAAAACAACTCCTCTTGTGCACTATTATTTAACTCATAACATATATAATAAAACTCAGCTATTTACCACTTGTATTGGACCTTGTTCGTCGAGGAATTATTCTCTCTTTAAGTTATTCCACATATCAAAAATTTTAAAAATGAAATCCGTGAAAATTAGCGAAGAATTGCTATGTTCTCAGGGACTCTCACAACAATAATGCCTGTAAGAACAAGTTCCATGCTACTCTACTATGTACAAAACAAATGAATGGCCGTACAAGGTTATGTGAAATGAATATTGACACGGAAAATAACTCAACATGAAAAAACCAAAACCCCTCTTCTCACACAAATGTGGATCACAATCCATACTCCACACTTAGCAGCAGCTTTAAATGTAGGAAGGAATGTCTGGCCAGAAATCGTAGAGTCCATGCAGCACATTCTTCCATTTGTATTTTGGAAAGATTTCTCAATCTTTACTCCCATTTCGTCAGTTTTCAATCAAGAATCAACTTCCATTGTAGAACGTCCATGCTTGTAAAAATCGTGGAACTATCTGACCAACACGCACTGATAAATACTCCTGTTTACAGAGATACTCAACTTTCCTTGTTATTTACTGAAGAAGAGTGGCTAGATGAGGAAGAATTGAGCAGGGATTGTGTAGCTAATAATTTGTCCCTTAGCATGACATTATACTCGTACAAATTTTTGAGATTCTTCTGAATATCGGACAAGTCCATTTCCGAGCCATCCTTAAATTCTGCATTGCATTTGCATACAAGAGTTAACGTACGAGAGGTAGCAAAAGCACTAACAATTTTCAAAACTCAGAAAATCAAGTTTTTCTCTTAGATCATTAAGTAGTGTTCAAACAGTAGAAACAAGCTTCATAAAATAACAGATGGTAATAGACACTCTAAAAGGCTATAGAGCAGATAAACAATTTGTATATAAAATTGTAACACAAAAATGTTGCATTTATGTTAAGGATTGAATAAGACATTGATGATGGTGAGAAAATGGAGCTTAGACTAGATTTCAACTTTTGAAACTTAGTGAAGTAGAAATCAACAAAAATATATCACGAGTATTGAGGTTGAGAATTAGTGATATATCACCTAATAATTAGTAAGCTGTTATGAACTCAATTTAATTTGTACCTAGTGAAGGTGGAGGAGGAATGAAGTTGTCATCAATAACAGAAGATTCTTGAGATTGAGATTGAGATTGACATTGAGGGGGATCCTTGCGTGAACCAACATTCTGCAGCTTTCCCATATTTTCAGAACGCAGGTTGGAATCATTTTTGGATCCAAGCGGTTCACACGTCACTGACTGGAATACAAAACATTGAAATATGAAAATTAAAAAGTAATCAGGTTCAACCACTTTCTTAGTAGGAAAACTAGCTAAAAGCCAATTATGTTAACTACATAGCTTTGACTACATATAGCATACATAGACAATGCAGGTTCACTCGATCACTTCTAGAAATTGGACTTTTAGACACTCACCAATATCAATTGCATTCGACTTACCAAAAAATGCAGGTGCAATCAATAATAATGAGCATTAGAAAACGAAAAAAACAAAAAAAGAAAGATCCAGTTTAGAAATTAAAGTGCCCTGATGTGTAATGTAAAAGCAATACCTTGTTGGAAGGTAAGCTAGGTTTCTTGTAAAAGCTTATAGAATCTCTTCTGCTTTTCAGCCTTCGTTTATTTGATGAACCACTACCACGAACTGAATGCAACATACATCCACCACAATCTGTTTCCTTTCCGGTGCTTTTATCCTTTTTCTCTAGTGCAGTACAGCCAAAAGTGTACATTACATATTTCCTCAGCTGATTAAAAGAAGAAATATCAGTAATACAACTCAACAATTAAGATGGATAAAATTGAGGAAAAGGAAATTAATGTTAAATATACAAGATGTTTGAACAAGTTAAAAAGAAATTACTTTGTCCCAATGCTCTTGAGCCTTACGCCGATTTCTAATTCTCCTCAAAATGCTATCTTCATTTCTGAATTTCTTTACCCTATACTCACACTAATGGAATAGAAGGTTAGAACAATATGGAATGTAAGTATGAAGAAGTTATGATGTAATCCGGCTACAAGCAGTGAAAATAAACAACGATGGTTGTTAGAAAAATACATAGAATGTTCAGCCTCAAGAAAATAATAACGTGAATTGTAAAAAGTAAACACCTTCCAAAAAGGAATAATAAAATAGAATAACAGTGCTCCTTCAATTCTTTCTCATTCAACAAATTAAGCTTATTTGGCTTTTCAATTTATTAATGAGAATTGATGAAAAAGAACCAGGAAAAAACTGTGACATATTGGTAGTACAGAATCACACCCATTCATGCATGTATTGCACTGTTCAAAGTTGTTTGCAATTCATCACATGATAAGAAGCACTCTCTAGCTGAATTGCATCGAAAAGTGAAATTTTAACTACCATACACACCAATAAATTAGAAATTACATACTAATGTATGTTAAAAAAACAAGAACGGCTATTCACAAAGCCTAATAAGTGGCACCAACTATGTTAGTTTCAAATGCTGATGTTATGTTGTTGAATGCATAATTCAATGTCACAGCCTGGATCTACATTCTACAACATAAAATATCAAGTCCTAAATGTGCAGCATAAAGTTTGAAATATGAAGGAATCATAACTGAATAATATCAAGAAAGGAATAAGAAGTAAACCTGTATCAACAGGTAGAAAAAGATGCCTATGCTAATACAATACAAGCCACCAAGATCCGCAAGGAAGCTCACTGCACATGAAAGCAAAAAATGATGGAATTATAAATAGTGTGAATCAACAACAGTTATTACCGCAAACAGGTTAGCAAAGATATTTTTTTGCTAAGATCCCACATTGGACTGTATATGATCAAAGTACTTCTTGTAATGACTTTGGTTGAGTTAGGCTGCTCAATCCATTCTCAATTCTAATAGTCTCCAAAATACTAAATTCATGACACATTTTTTTGAACAACGATGCAGCATATTTCAAATGAAAACTTGGGGTTCCATATGTTAAACTTGTTTAACTCTTTCTAAGTAACCTACTCTTTTTTATCTACAAATGTATATACAGCAAGCACAAAAGACACTTACCAGGACCCAAAATATTCTCTCTATCAATTTCCACAACATAATCAGAGAGGAAATTGATAAACAATGTAATGTTGATGAGTCCCTCAGCAGAACTTTCAAGGGATGCTCGAAGCTCATTTGTATCGCGAGAAACCGAACCCGGGAGGAACTCGTGAAATAAAGGCTGTATGAGCTTTAGCTCATGCAAATTATGGTATATTCGAGGGAACAAATTGAATTTCAAAATATTTGATAGGTTCCCTCTGAATGTAACCGGGCTACCATTAAAATCACTTCCATTTGTTAGTGTTCCACTAACAAAACTCACATGTTTCTTAGCAATATCCGTTGAAGTGAGTTTGAACTCAAAACCAACAGCAGTGGCAGGATTATTGGGAAGATCAACAAACTGCCATGAAATATACATACGATAATAGTGGACCTTGCAGTTTTTACACTTGAAGACAATGGTTGGCCCTGTGCTTGAGTTGTAACAAGTGTAGTTTACTAAAGTAGACAGAGAAACAACTCTTTGGTCAATAGAGCCAGGATTCCCAGTAACTAAATTTCCCAGATTCCTTAGATTTGCACAACTCATACTAGACACAGTTGTTATATTGAACTCCATGTCATTGATAAAAGAGGCTAATTCTGGTCCATTTGTTGCTCTTATATTGTGCACCTCAATTGATCTCTTTGTTATGATCTGGTACAGCAACCTGATAGAAGATTGAGTCAAAATGGATACAATACAAGACCAAACAAAGAGAAAAAGGTGTAATAAGGTGAAAATAATAGATTTTCAGTAAGATAAGCAAGCACTGGAGACTCACGTAGCAAATAATCCTATAAATAGTATCCAACTTGCTATGGAGAAAGTTCCACCAAGTTCTGTTTTGCGTTTGGTGACCACTTTCTGATCATCCTACATGAGAAAAAAAAACAGCACCCCATCATAGATGCCCTTTTCAAGTTGTTCTTCAATCAGAATTACAAATTAACATCACAACGCAAAATAACAAAGATTAGCATTAAAAATTAGTATAATTAATAAAGATCTACATTAGTGCAATTTTGGTTTTCATACTTCTAATTGAGGTATTTTAGTCTAAAAATTTTGCTCAAAGCTAAGATTAGGGCCAAAATTTGTTAACACCAGAAATTTTATTAGAATTTGCATTATTTTTCAAAAATATCCTAACAAGTGAAAGGTTTTTCCATGACATTGATTAGTAAGTAACACATCAGCCTGTCCATTAACTAAGAGATTATTAATATCAATAAATTCCTTAAAATTGAGTATCCAATTTTAACAAATTCCTTAAATTGTTTCACCAAAACAGAACTCTAAATTCTAACGACAATGTCATAAGTAAACAGCTGCATTTTAATTTTATCCTTAAAACAGACAAAGTTATGGATGAAATTGGATTGCAAGCTAAACCAGATAACAGAAGAACGAAAGAAAAGAAGCCAAAACTAACCAGCCAGTGTCTGGTGGCAAAGCAAATATCCATCCTACTGATCCACCACCTGATGTTGAACCAAACGCTCCTTCCATCACCGAGCTTCGTGAACCTCAGAAAGAAGCAGAAAAGAAGCCACGAGAGGAGCAACACGACCGTGGCTTCCAAAAACACAGCCTGCGACTGCGTGAACTTCTTGATGGTGTCGAAGGCGAAGAGCGTCTCGGGCAAGCTGAGCGCGTAGTAGTCGACGCCGGTGTCCGTGGCGATGGTGGAGTTCCCCTCGAAGAGCACGCACGTGTTCCTCACGCGCTGGAGCACGTGGCCGGGGGCGCACGCGCAGAGGGTGGTGTTATAGGTGACGGAGTTCGCGGGGCACGACGCCATTGGAGCTGAAGAACCCCAGATCAAGTGAAGATAAAGTTTTATTCTTTTCCCGATTCCGCGAGCGACCCAGTAGAGGAAAATGCGAAAAGAGTTCAGCTTTTACGAGAATTCGCGTTGTGAGAGAGAAAACGTGAAATGGGTCGGATCGTGTTTGGCTGGTTGGATTGCAACGGTGAAGAACGGAGTCGTAAGATGAGACAGCACGTAACAGAGGAAAACAGAACAGGAAAACAGAGAAACAGAGTTAAAGAAATAAAAAAAAATGCTTTTCTTGTCTTGGTTTCTTCGAGATGAAGAGTGTCTATGGTATGTGCTGTGGTGAGAGAGAAGAAAAGAATTGTTTATTGTGGTGTTTGCTTTTAAGCTGGTTTTGTTTTGTGGATAAATGTTGGTTTTGTTGTTCTTGATGGTGTGGTGAAGAGTATGTGTACTTGGTACTGCTTTGTGGACTTCCTTTTGAATGAGTTGAATTTGAATTTGTGTTTACATAAAAAAAAAAAAATTAAGTGGGACGCGGTTGAATTAATGTTATGGACAAGGAAAACTGTGTGTTTGGTAGTGAAAAAAATTTGTAATGAAGGGAAAATATTGAGTATTTGTTGGTACGAGTTTTGGATTTTTTTTTCTTTTAACTAAATAGTGAAAAATAGTATATTTATATTTTTCTTGCCCCCAACTAAATCATATATATGGTTAGAGAAAAGAAATTGTCGAAAGGTGGTTTTATTTAGTTCGAGGAAAACAACAAATGCATATAGATAAAAAGAAAATTAAAATTTGGGTATGAGAAAGAAGTAAGGTAGATTCTATAAATGTTTCTAGGTCCTTCAAGAGAACATCGTTTTAGGGAGAGATGAAACAGATTAAATGTAATCAAATTTCAAATGGAACGTTAATTTTATCGTTGACTAAAGACGTGTGGAATTTTTTAAAAGTTTATAGAACATAAACTTTTAATCATGGTGATTAAAAAATAAATATAGCTTTTTTATATTTGATTATTTTTGAATGAAAAAATTGCACCTTAAAGAATAAAAGGTAATAAATAACTATTAATTAAAAAAAAGTATTTAGAATTGTAATTTAATTATATATATATATATATATATATATATATATATATATATATATATTTAATTTTATTACCAGTTGAACCTTTTTTAATTAATAATTGTGAGCATATTTTATTTTCTAAAATGTATCTGTAAAATAAATAAAAAAAATCATAGGATTTGTTTTTCTTTACCATGTCATAAAATAAATGATCATACAAAAATTCAACATAAAAGCGATTCCATTTTGTCTTGCAACTTTTGAAGAGCTTTTAAGGTTGTTTTCTCTTTAGAATTAAACTTTTAAAGTGCTTTAAAGCTTTATTAGATGGAATATAGAGAGAAAGTTCTAGTTTGAATTGAATGATTATAAAATTGAGAACAAACTTTAATAATACGTGTTGCTTTTATTAACATATTTGAAATATAAAAGCTTAAGACCATTAAAACATTAAAAAAAATTAAGCCCTAAAATAATAATCTAATTATTGTTTTGTTTTGTTATAACTTGTTCAGTAGAACACGTTTCTGCAATCCAATAACGTGTTTATTAGAAGCCATGTGTTACGATATTTATAAACTATAGAATAGTGATGTATATGTAAGAATTGAAATCAAAATGCAACACTATACTGTGATAAAGATTATGTCATCCATACAAATTTAGTTTCATAATAAAATAACTAAGTTAAATCATCCATACTAATTTTCATAATGAATTTAAATCTATACATGTATATGGTTTGTAATCTATTTGTTTTGAAGAGATTGTCAATAAACAAAATTAAGGTTAATCCATAAATGTTAGAAAATATTTAATGGCTACAAATTTTGGAATAAAGACACTTATTTAATATTTTATTAGTAGGAGTGAATTATATTGTTAGAAAAGTAAATGTTAAAAATGCGAAATATTTATTGATTCTGATGATAATTGATATTTATAGAAAAATTTGATTGATCATTTTTATTGGAATATTTTAACTCAGTTACTTTATTTCAGTTCTATTATAAAGTCTTAATCAAAGACAAATATTAATACTTACAATTTATTGGTAAATTTCAAACGTTTTAACTTTATATGGGTAAAATTAAAAAAAAAATACATTTTATATGGGTGAAATATTTTAACAATTATATAAGGTTGTACTTATTGTAAATGAATGTATATGTAGATTAGGGGACATTTAATAGAAGTTTTTTTTTTCAAGAAGCACCTACTATTTGTATAATAAGTTTTCTAAACAATGGAAGAGTAATGCATTTTTTATTGATATCTTTAATTTATCTTTATATTAGATAATTTAATAAGAGTAAAATTGTTTTTTTATTCAAACTTTGATTTCAAGGGAAGTAAATGATATTATTACATTCCAACAAAACAATTTTGTAGAAAATTTTACGAAAACAACATTTTTTAAAGACGCGTTTTAAGTTAATATTTTGTCTCTTTTTTTTATGTGTTTTTTTAAGGTTGTTTTACAAGATAAAAATATGATAAATTCTCTTGTTTCCGATAAAATAGTTGCATAAGTTCTATTTTATCTCTATCTCACATAATAAATACATGTGAAAGTTATTTATTCCGTTCCTGTGTTACTCTTAAGGTTTTTTTTTCAGTAAAAGATATTTATTTTTTCCACTTTTATTACCATTTCAGGTATCTCTATCAACCTTGTTATTATGTACATTTATATGCTATTGTATTTTTTTCTCTTTGTTAGCATAACTAGTTCTTCTCTCCCTATATTTTCAAATAAATTAAACATTTAATTAAAAAAAATTAATCTTATCATGAATTTAAAATTAAATTTTTATGTATAATCGATAATTAAAAAAAATAAAGGGAATAAATAGTAGAAGACATATAATAATTTTTTGATAATAGAGTAATTAATGTAATCTTGAATTTTATAGATAACAAATAACCAGAAATATAAAATTTCTCCAAAAAATCATACAAATAAAATTAGATGTAAAAAATATAAAAAAAATATTTCAAACTCCCAAAACTAAAAGCTTCTATGTCCTAAACTCCCCTAGTTTCAGGTTGACCAGAAAAAACAAACAAGCCTTCCAATTTGTCAAATATCATTTAAGGATATTAAATATCATTTAATAACCAAGAATTACAACTACCAGATGACTTTATTTCATGACTGCAATTGTTATATATATATATATATCAATATATATATATATATATATATATATATATATATATATATATATATATATATATATATATTCATTCGAAGTAAAAATTTATATTAACCTTTGCTTTTGTTGTTATTAGATATCAAATTTGTATATAATTTTTGTTGAGTAGCAAATATATGTATTATTTTTTTTTTGAAAAGGTAAAAATATAGTAAATGAGACATAATATTATAAATTTTCTGTTCTTTAATATCAAATATAAAGAAATAAATTAGAATTGTATAAATTTTAAAATATAATATTAAATAATCATTACATAAATATCAAATAATTATAAAAAAATAAATAAATACAAATAATTAAAATTTCATGAAAAATTTACAATATTTATTATTTTTTTAAATGTTGTGAGAAGAATTATCTTGAAAATTTAAATGAATTTGATTAATATCGAATTAAACTGTTAAAAAAATATGAAAAATTTAGTTTCAAAAGATTTTATTTTTCAAATCAAACCAGATTAGGGACAAAAATTAAAGTAACAATAAGTCTTATAGGTTAAGAACTAACCAATAATATTCTATTAACGAGACTAGTAGGAGAACAAAAACAAGTCATATCACACATCCTTTTCTTTATACCCAAAATCGGGGGGATTACACATGTCTAATTAATATAAATACTTACAGTCAAGATTAAAACAAGTTTCAACAATATCTTGCTTTCTTATTCTTATAATTTCCTTCTTTTCTAGTCACATATCTGATATTCAAATAATGACACTTCATAATTAAATGCTTAATTGCGTGAAACTTGTACTAATGTAGTTAATAAATGTTAAATTGAGTGGTTGATGTGCTGACTATATTCAAAAGGCAATAAATGAAAGAATTTAAGTACTTCGGGGAGAATTAGACCCAGATTTGTCTTCCTTTTAGTATCTAAATTTGCCTTCCTAATTCTAAATTAATCTGTTTGAAATATAAAAATAATAAATATAATCCATACTCAATAATTACTTAAGCTAACATATTTCTCCGATTATGTCGTTGACTTAAATAGACTTTTTAAGTCATTTTTTTAATCAATATTTGATAGTTTTTATTCGTAAACATGATTAACTAGTCTCTTAAGATTTCATCGAAAACTAATCTAACTTGAGACTTACATATGAGTAAAGTCTAACTTTTCTTTTGGATAATTTGAGAAGTTATTTGCAAATCACAACAACGCTTAACTTAACTAGCAATAATTTTATTTAATAATTAATTTTTTATTAACGCCAACAAACAACTTTCTCAAACATAATTTTAGTTATACAATCTCCAAACAATCTCTCACCTACTATTCTAATTTTAAAATCAGAGGAGTTTTTCACTCATAATTAATAGTTAAATTAGCTTATACAGTGTTAAGACTAATCCTAATTTTGTTTCTGTAAAACTTTTTTCTTCTATATTTGGTGACCGTTTCTTTGACCAAATATTTTATGTCCCGTGTTTTTTTCAATTAGGGATTTTTTTCAATTTAGCTAGGAACTAACTTACAATCTAAGAGGACTAGAAAATATCTTTATTTTACTACTTTTTAAAATTAAAATCTCTGTTAAATATTTTGGAATTTTACAATTCGTCCCCTCTAATAAAAATCTCCTCTTGAAAATTTACTCTTCTCCTTAATCTTATCTTCACAAGGTCTAGTAAAAGACATATAAAAAAGAGAAATTTGACAAAACTAACTATACAAACAATGATGGAGAAACCGAGGGTGAAGAAGCAACAAAATAACAACTACCCAACATTCTAAATCAAGAACTTGAAAGCAAAATCAAAGATGAACAATTGAATGTGAGGAGAAAGAACCATCTGGTAATTAAAACAAACTTCAATGAACCGAAGCTAAAGGGGGAAGGTTTGCTCTATATGTAGCATGGAGGACCATTACACCGAAGAGCATGTTTATGCCATAAATGTTTGGTTCTTGGACAGCTTGGCTTACTCATGACTGCCACTAAAGCCTCCCCAACTTGGATTCAACCATTAGTGCAGGTGAATCACCACTGCTTCTTAAATATGTTGGCTAAGTTCCCATTATCAGAACCATCAGAACTTGTACGATGGTTGATATTGTGCTGGAATAATATTACTTCTCAATTGGACATCTTCAAATCCATTTTTATAATTTTAAATTCTCAAATTATCACCACTTAGTAACATCAAGAATTAAGTAGCTGTCGTTCATAATTTCAAGGACTAAATTTGTATCTTTAAAAACTATAAGGACTAGGAAGGATAGGACTAATGTGACGCATTGCTCTTTAAATGAAGAAACAACTTTTCTATAAATAATTGTGTAATAAAAAAATATCGATTCAAAATTGTAAACCAACATGGCAGATGACAGGTAAATCTTTATTGTTTTGATTTAATAAATACAGACGTCAGAATAAAATTTTGAAATTAGTAATCTCTCCTACCGGTAAGATCACTCGCAATATCATCATCTTGTTCACACTGGTCCAAGAATCTTTTATAGGCAGGTTTATGAACAACAACAAGACGAAGGTACTTCGCAGCTTCGGCCTTTTGGCCCGCATCAAAAAGAGTGCTACATACCCAACAAATCAAATCCAATGAGCAAGATGCAAATTGCAGTGTTAGAATAGGAAATTTCATCACTAAAAAACTAAGGTAGTTAACCTTAATTGTACCTGGCAAGCAACAGTAACCCATCAAAATAATAGCCTTTGCTTGTAGGATCTTCTGGCTCCTCCATATTTGCTATTCTTTTAAAGTGTGCCCGTCCTTCGTCCCTCTTACCCTGAAGTGCGCAAAATTGAAGAAACATGAATATCATAGCGAATCCTATTGAAGATCTAGAAGCTTATAAAAATTCTCATGCTCATTGCCTGCCAATAGTTAGATATCGCCTGACAGTAGACTGTCAGGTCAACACCATAACAAGAATCAAATACCCCAATCGTTGTAGGGGGGGAGAAATACATTCATCCCCTCATTTCCATCCTTCCAAATCAGCCTAAATACCCCAATCCAAATCCAAACCATCCGCGCCTCCAATTCCTCATGAGTAGTATTTAACCTGGTGCGCACACAATGTAAGAGAAACATTGGATAAATTATTGGCTTCTAGATGCTTCTTAATTGTTTTCCTACAATTTTTCTCAGCCTCTCGCTGCTTCTAGCGACTTCAGGTATTTTCCACACAGGTCATTTTTACAACAGGTGCTACCACAATTATTTCCCTAATGCATTCAATTCTTATCCTATCTCATCTAGTATGTCACTCTAGAAAGCAGCATTCCCATCTCAGCTACAGAGTTTATCCTTTTGTTAGTTTTTTAGGGCTCGACATTCAGTTCCCGATACTATCACAGTCTTGTAGTTCCGCTCAAGTCAGACACCAACTATTTCTAAAACACAAACCAACTTCCAGAATCTGTTCTTTAGGAGGAATTGAGGTACAATTTTCACTCAGGTAACAAGATAATCAGTATTGGCTTTGGGTATGCAAGACACGCACAAGCTGTCTAAATACCCTCCATCAAATGCATATCCAAACCGTTTTTCAATATATATCCAAAATCCTGTTCAGACAAAAGTTTGCTCGGAGAACAAATTGAAGTATGTGTTTAACCTGTCGTTCACAAGCAACTCCAGCCCACTGGGATGAAAGAATCAAAAGATCCAGTTCTTCCGCATCAGTTGGATATCCAGCAAAAGAAAGCTAATGAAAAATCAGAAAATAATTAGGGGTTGAATTGAAGGCACAAACTAAGTGAAATGAGACAAGAATTTTCTGGTAGCAATAAAAATGAAAAAAAAAAAAAAAAAAAAAAAAAAAAAAAAAAAAAAAAAAAAAAAAATTTTTTGAAAAAAAAAAAAAAAAAAAAAAAAAAAAAAATCAATGCAAAACATAATGTTCACAGAGGAACAGGTGCTTGACATAGTAGATAAAACCAGCATAACAAATGAAAAACAACATGGAAGCATCTATGAATTCATACTTTACAAATTGCACGCTCGAAGTACTCAATAGCCTCCTCATTTACATGCTTCAGCAATAGACTCCGTCCCATCAAAACTAAAGCTCGAACATATTCAGGGTCCTTATCAAGGGCTAGTCTGTAAATGCAACTCAATGCAATGCATCGTCAACCACAGATAAAGCTTAAAAATATAAATGGTCTCCTATCCAATTTTTCTTCCCTTATCTGAACAAACTAAAAATGAAAAAACAACTTACTTTAGTAAGGGAATTGCACTTTCTTTATCATCACTGGATAAAAATGAAACTGCAAGCTGTAAACAATCGAACCATAAAATAATCATATTATAAACGCCAATCTGACTTTAATGATATATCACACGTCATATATTCTCATGTTCCTACTCACTCACAGCAGTCAGTTCTTTAGGCGACATCTCCTCTATAGGTACTCTATGCCACTTTTCAGGTGAACTCAGAGGACCTTTTTCTGGAGAAAGAGCTTCCTTAATAGCTTCTGTTGGAATATTATCTTGTAACCTTGGTGAAGGAGCTGTTTTAGAAGCACCAATTTTCTCAGTGGCTACCTTTTGACTATTCTTGTCTTGTAACCCCAACATTGCAAGGACAGCAGGATGTCTCAGGGCTATTTGCTGCAAAGTTTATTGTTTGTTGGATCAACTTTAAGCGTTAGTAGAATAGTGGTTCAAACTAAAATAAACTAAAGATGCACAAGGTTTCCCTACTTACCTGAATGAGGGTAAATGAACTATTGGTAACCCAATAGAACTGGCTCCCCTGCAAAGAGTATATTAGAGTAGACTGTTATTAGAGCCTTCAAGATGAGAAAGAATAAGTTTACCATAAAATATAGTTGGTACGAAAAATGAGACATACAATAGGAATGCAGCAGTGAAGTGATATTTACTAGTCTCATAGAAAATGATTACTAAAAATTATAACTGAAAATTCCGTCTTATCTGTGACCAGGGAAATTAACCTACTAATGTGAGTTCAGAAATTGTGACCACAACATATACAAAAATAAATTATAGGTTTCATCAATCTTCAGCAATCACACCTCCAGTGTCTAAAGATATCTTCCATGTCATGTCATTTAGAAAGAAGATACATCAAGAGTGCAGTTTTATCATAAAAATACAGTGACTTCTGTATTTTTCTTTTACTTTTATTTCTCTTTTGAATGGTCGATTCTATAATTTTAACCTGTCAGAATGCACTATAAAAGATGTCACCTAGCCCATAAAAAGAGAGTTTAAAGACAAAGTGCAGTTTGACCGAAAAAATGCTGCCAATAACAAAATGTCATAGTTAGAGAGAAAAAAATGGTATCCTACATTATCATCCAGCAACACACAACACTCAAGGATTAAAGTTACCTGAGGAATGCAAAAGCCCACAAAAGCTAAAGGCACTGTTAGAAAGTCCAAGTATCGCTTATAATACTGCAACAACAAACGCATCCCTCAGTTAACAATGGGTTTACTTTATTTCAATGCAGTTACCAAACAATATTCTTAAACAGTTCGTTAAATGAAACGAAAAGATTCATATCATAGGAAATGTATGACAATAAATATCAAGTATCAACACCACTTTTTCCCAAGAAGATGTGATACAATAGTAAGTCATTAGAAGTACCGAGAAGTTATACTCACTTTGGCTAATAAGTCAAAAATATTCCTTGTCTCTGCAACCACAGGTTTCCGAAAGGATATCTGATAAATCAATTAACACAAATTAGTACACATTCTATGCCTGACTCATCCCTGGCCCCTTGCAAAACGAAAGAGAGAATTAAGGTACAAAAGTATACACCAAACAAGTGCCAAACAGAAAGCAAGACATCCTACAATACATTAATCAATGATCTGACTATGTCTTATTAGCACATGAAATATTTGGGACTGTCTAGTTTCAAAAATTGTTTTCTGCTTTCATTTTTCTGTTTCACTTTTAATTACAAAATTGTCACATTGTTTTTCTTTTGTTTATGTTCAAAAAATTGTAAAAAAAATAAGTGTTTTTTTTTTAATTAAAAGTGAAAAGAAGCACTATCTAAAACCAAACGACCTTAGTTATTAACCTATTATACTTTATGTTATGTTATTTTATGGTTAACACCTTAAAGTCAAGCAATGTAGCTTGTTTAATCAATGAGATAAAAAGTTAAAGTTTGATTCATTATTATAGGAAGATAATTGAGCCAGTACGCCAACAATACATATCAGATTGTGACTTGATAAATCATTTTCCATTAACCAGTTGATTTGGATCCATCAACTTTGCCAGCCATTTTGGTTTTGGTAGGTCTACCTTTATTATATCAACCAGCCCAAAATATCTAATTTAGACACTTAAATCAACTACATCCAACCCTTACCAAGAGGTTTCTGCCACAGCAGAATGATAAAATGTGATTCATCTATGTAATAAAACAAAATATTTGTCTTGTTAAAATGAATCACTCTACTACACATCAGCATGAACATGAGCGTATGACAACACAAGGTAACTCTACAAACATGATTTTCAGGTTATATCCCTTGTATACATGGATTCATACTCCATTACCTGAACATTGATGTAGTGCAAACCAGCAATCAGAAAAGGAAAGATGAACCCCGAATAACCGTGAGAGAGTTCTGTTAAATTTTGGAACCATAAAGCACCACCCTGCAACATATTTAACAAGTTTAAATGTTCAGCATGAGTTTCTGTGTGCATATGATGCTTGTTCCTGTCAACACTCAACACTTCTGTTGAAATTGAGGTTTTAGGAATAGAGAGAGGAACAGTGAAATTAAATTGATATTAGGTTAAATGTATTACAATTGATTTGTTCATAAAACCAAGACTATGTCATCTTATTTATGCTAATCACAATCTGTTAAGAGTCTCACATTGAGTAGGATAAACTAATTCATGTGGTAATTAAGCATTGATGCTCTACCACCTAAATGAACTAGTCTTTTGAGTTAGACTCTTTTTTTGTGCTTAAGTCCTAACAATTGGTGTTTTGGTTGATAGTTGGGTTACGAAAGAGCTATCTAGAGGATGAATTAAGCCGTTAATTAATACTAATAAATGAGTGAAGTCGGTCTCAAAGAGAAAAGGGCTACCACTAGGTCAGTATCGATAGAGTGAACTACCGGCTCTTAAAGGGAGTGACAATGTTATAAATTAAGTAGGATAAACTACTTGATGCGGTAATTAGGCCTTGAGGCTCCCACCTAATGGACTAGTTTTTTGGGTTGGACTCTACTCTTGTGCTCAAGTCCTAACATAATCCTAAGTAATGAGGAAAAATCATTACGAAATATGGCAACAAATCCTAGAGATAAAAAGCAAATGGGAAAACTAATCTGAGAGGAATATCTAAGATAGGATAAAATGCTTTCATACATTCTAAAAATTATGATATAGCTTCACTAGAGCAATAAATTTTCCAAATTTGAAGTCCATAACTTAGATGACATCATTACTTGTTATCATTCTAATCCTTTGTATCCAGTTGAACCAGATCTTGATGTGAGACATATTCTCATAATGTAGTTCTGTTCATTCATGGAATTACATCCATGGAAATTATGTTTAGAAAATATGAAGATACATATAGCACAAACGCAATGTCCAAACAGCCTTTTAATGAGTTGGTGCATTACACAATCAAAACCAGGGTGACCATTCAGTGACATCTTCCTTATGCTTATCATCCACAGGAAAAAGCACGGAACCTGTAGAAAAATAGAAGACCGAAGTCAAAATTACAATGGAAAGTTTGTGACATTAATTACTGAATAAAAGTTAACAGTTACTCAATTCAGTTATGACATCAATCACTAAACATAATTCCTTTTAGATCAAATGAACCTCTTTGACAGGTTTCAGATTCCAGCAACTCGTGGATGCTCCCTCTGATATTCAGGAAGGTGAAAACAAGCTCAAATATAAAGTAAGAACCACCTTATTAAAAAGCTTGAACTCAGTTACTCACTAATTTTCTTCTGTTTAAGCTGTAAACCTATGTCATAAGGTGATGCCAAAGTTCAGGAATAGTAAGTAATAAATTCTAACATCATATACCTCCACAACTTTCTCAAAATGGCAACAGAAACAAAAGCTCTGTCATAAGTCATGAAGGAAGAAATTTTTAATTGAACCCTAAAGACTTATAAAAAAAATATCTTCTCAGAAGAGGTGGCTGCTTTCTTTTCCTTCTAAGATTTTAGACATTCTTTAATTAGCTAGCATTACATTTTGACTGGCACTAAGAGAGGTTTTCCCACACAACTTATAGATCACACAACATGTGAATTTCTTTCATCCGTATCACAAACAGCTTTCCAAGGTGGTTGCTTTTGGCTGTGATATTATTAGTAAAAGATAATTTGGGGAGAAGAAGGCAAAATTCATTGCTGTGGGAGTCATAAGCAATGTTCCCCCATGAAGCTAGATATATCACCTGTACAATGAATGGTACCAGCGGCCACACATAAGAGGGGCATCCGATTGCTTTTCTCTTCTCCCGGAAGAATAGAAACTGACGAATATAACTCTTTCCTGAGAAAGGAGGTGGGAATGGAGGAGGCACTTTAATTGAAAAGTATTAATAACAATTTAAGTACATGAACTAGAAGTGGAGAAAAGGAAAAAAGATACTTTTACACGTAAGATATAAGGAAGTATCCACTCCCATTTTCTAATCACAAAAAAGAACAAAAGACACTTAATGATAAAGAGCACTTAGATACACAACAAAATGAAATGATGCAGAAACAAACAGGCTTACAAGCGCAAAAACAAAATCTATAAGTCCATTACACAACATTTGCACACAGTGGTAGCAAAAGCTAGGATAAAAAGTGATCAAGTGCAACAGAAATGAAGAAAAAAGACATTTCAATAACTACATCAAAGCTAGATTAGAAAATAGTGTTACACAAGTGTAACTTGTGTAAGATGACCAAGCAGCCAAGTGAACAAGCATCCAATAGAACAGTCAAAACTAACAAAGTACCAATAACCTAATTCTAATTTCTAAACAAATCTTTGAAGCGCCAAACAGTTTAATACAACAACAAATATTAAAGAAGTGATAATGATCAGCTACAGCTGCATCCTATCTTGCAAACAAGAAACAGATGGATTAACCTAGCAGAACCACTTTATTCATTTTTTTTTTTTAATTTTTGCTTCCAATTAAAATTGAATAATTAGTAAAACAATCCAAATTAAACATACTACCGAAACACGCTATGAACTAATCCGAGTAAAGCATATGATACTCACATTTAGGAAAAAACTCTCCAATCGTTTTCAGCTTGTGAAGTGTTAAAACCAGAGGAAAAAGAATAGCAATTCTGAGAGCAAGAGTAGAAGAAAATATAGTTAACCACCTGAAATTCAACAACTGGATTAACACCAACGTTTGGTTCAGAGTCCAAAACTGAACAGATAAACAAGTGTAAAAGTAATGCATTAGCAACAAGAGAGACGAGACCTAGAAGCTTACCACGGAAATCCAGAAAGCTCGTGGAACGAGTCGAGCATCGAAATCAGCTCGCGAACGGGGAAAACGGCGTCGTCTTGATCGTCGCCACTGGTATCGGCAATCGCTTTCAGAAGCTCGGAGTTAACCGGCGTGTCGGCACCGAACGAGTTCAACCCCAATTCACGGTCATCGGAAGAGCGAGTGGAGAAAGCGCGTGAGTGGAACGCGTCGAGAAAGGCGAGGGATGGAGAGGGAGGTAAGGCGGGAGCCGGGAGTGCAGAAGGGAGTTGAGAGGACAGAACGCGTGGCAGAGATAGGAGGGAGAGGGAGGAGGAGGAAGACCGCGCTTGGCGGAGGCGCGAAAAGAGCACCGCCGCGGTCGCCATCGGCGGCTGAAGGAAGCACGGCGAGGACTCTGCCGCAAAATTGAGTTCCGATAAAGCAAGGATACGATCATAATTTGTAAATTTCAATTATATTCATTAAACACTCAACACACTCTTTAATTGAATTATCAATATTTTAAAATTGGATTAACAGGTTATTTCATTCCACTAATTTTTTTAAAATTTTTATTTGTCTCACTATTTTTTTAAAGTTTCCATTGAATTTATTTTAAAAATTTACTTTTTGTCACCCTACAAATAAAACCTAATTGCAGAAAGTTTACATTGGAGATAATCTAACAATTACACATATATTTTCTTCATCATCCAATCGGGCTAAAATGCAAAAAATAAAAAATAAAAAATCTTGATTACCATAATTTATTACTGGTTTAATCAAGATTAAAACATTAATGCCATAGGACACCACCTCCTAACTTCATAACCTTTTGGCTTTCTTCAAATAACTATTAAAGACTTGGTCCATAATTTCTTCTAAAACCTTCTCCATTATAATCAAAACAAAACTCACCAAATAGTTTACCATAAATCATAAATCTAAAGAAAATCTACTAAGAACCTAATTATCTCTTAGAGACCTTTTAATAAGTTCTTAAAAAAACATCCAAAACCTCCTAGAAGTTCTTCAAGGCAAGCCAAATCTATCCATATAGCCTTTCCCAACCTAAATTGAAATCTATCCATAACTATTCTAATTCAAATATATATTTTATTTGATAAAATATATTTAAATTATAATGTATTTAATTTTCTCTTTTTCCTAAAAAAATAGGAATGCTCTAATTTTAGTCTTTATTATTAATTTTTACTTTTTTCTTCACATTATATATTACTGTGTTTGTTCCCATTGTTAGTGTGATTCATTGGTCCATAGGCTTCTAATATATTTTTAATAAAATAACAAATAAATATGCAAGATTACTGACCTTCAAAATTTCTTGCTGAAGTCACCGACACTTTATCTGTCACGCACGTTAAAAACATATCCCAATAAATAAAATATGCGTTGTAACAAATTTATAATACACTCTTATCTCAAAAAATGTAGGTTATTTTTATTACGGTGTAATTTTTTCTGAAATTTTTCATAATCGATAGTTTTTTTCACTCTGGCGAATTCTTATTAGGTGAAATTATTTTAATATTACATAATTTTATTTAACTCATAATAAAATTGTATTAAAGTGATAAGATTTTAATATAAGTGGAAGAATCCTATTACCTCTGTATTATATCACTTAATTAAGATTAATTGAAATCTTGACACATCAGTATCATTTTAATTTAATTTAAATCTATTGAAATTACACTTATGACACCATTTTAACTAGATTTTGTGCATTTTAATCCATGTACAAACTTAAAATTTAATTAAAATTGTGTTATATATAGCACGATTTCCATGTATAAAAATAATTAAAAAATACAATTGAAATACTACTTCATTAATAGATGATACCCATGGCGGGAATAAAAAAAAATTACTCATTCTATAAAGTTTTAGAAAAAGAATTGTACCATAATAGAAAAAAATCCAAAAAATACTTTAAATCATTTTTCTATAAGTTTGGAATTCTTAAATCAGATATCCGTAACGTAAAGAAAAAGTAAATTACATTCATATTTTCCATAACTTTTTATATCTGTACATGATGTTTTTTTTTTATCCTTAGAAAAATATTACATGCATTTTTTATACATTAATTTATTTGTTTTATTCTAAGAAAATATCGTAAGCTTTTCTATTTGTATACTCCTAAAATAATCAAGACAAACCAAAAAGTAAAATAAAAATTACTAGAAATTAAAAAAAAAAAAAGTCTTTGTGTAGTCTAAGGAGCAGGCCAGAGACGGAGGTAATTCAATTCTCTGATTTGTTTTTATTTTAAAAGATACGCTGCACATGACACGCACGTGAGAGACACGCGTTGAAATTAACGTGTGAAGTGAAAAACCCAAATTGTAGCAGAAGTTTGTTTTAATTACCATTATTATTATAATGGTAATTAAATTTTATAAGATAGTTAAAATGTAATTTAAGGCTTTGGTATTGTTATTATATTGTTATTAAGAAATTAAAAGGGTTTTTCCAATTTTGTGCTGTGCAGAGAGCAATTTCAGGATCTGGTGTCCCTTCTTCCTTCTCTTCTCTTGGTTCCTTGTGGCAACCATTTTCTCTCTCTCAAATCGAGAATTGTAGCCATCCATCATCCTTTATTTATATTTATCACTTTGGAATGAATGAGAACAAAAGCACCGCCATCGCTCTTATCTCTCACCATTGACTCAGCCGTCCTCAATCTATCCGACATCTCCGATCTCTCCTCTATCCCTGATCACATCCTCCTCGACCTCTTCCTGGTACTTTTCTTCTTCTTCTTCTTCTTCTTATTATTATTATTATCATCTCTCTCTCTCTCTCGCTTTTTCTCATGCATCCTACTCCTACTTAATTAACCAAGGTTGCACTTTCATGCCCTTTTTTCGTTTTTTTTTTAGTTCTGCTTCAGTGCCACAACCCCTTTTGTTTTAATCAATGCCCCTTCTTTAGATCTTTCATAAAAATCAAATCTTGCCCCGTTGATCGAGTGAATGAATGTTATTCAGCTGCATGCTCTTTTGCTTTTGTTTTCTTGTCAAAGAACAAAACTTTGATGTGCTTCTTTAAGGATGTTGTCCTATCAGAATTATAGTTTCGATTCGTCTAACCTATTTAGTTGGTTCATGCTGTTTTGTTTTGTGTCAATTATAAAAGTCAAATTATAATTCTGAAATACTTGAAGGATGGGGTATTTCTTTTGTGCTTTCTTGGAAGTTCCAAGGACTTGTGTTAAGCAGATTATGAAAGAAATCTCATTTATCACTGTTACGGGATTGAATTGATGGTTATGTTGTTTTGTGTTTCTATTTTGTGGGCGTTTAACCCTAGGGTAAGATTTTCCTTCACTTTCTGCTTTCTTGTAGGGATATCAAATTTTAAAATTTCTTTTTCCCTGTTGCTGCAAATGTAGCTGGGTCAGACAACTGTTTCATAATCGGGGTGGAAATCTGGAAATGTCAAATATTGTGGATCTAGTTTCAGTCCTTTTGTTGTCTATATATAATTATGGCCTTTCCATGCAACCTGAAGCTATTTTGTTTGTGGTTTTCCTGGACAGAGAATATTAAGAGCTGGGAAACTGAATGAGAAAGTTCTGAGACTGTTCATAGCAACTGGTAAGGATGAGGTCATCTCCCTTGTTGAGGCACTGAATATCCAACTTGTTCTGACCCCTGTGCTTCCCACCAGTGAGTTGTTTTAAGATTTTATGTAATGCGTATACTAGCTATTCCTGTAGTGACAAATGATTCTTTTCTGACATTTGAATATCTCTAAGTACAGGGTGTTCTGAAAAATTCTAAAGTAAGGTTAAACTATTCTCAGCACTAAGGAAGTAAAACAAGAGTTTTAGTTTGAGATAGTCTGTATTCTGTACCCTGCAAGATGTCTCAAGCAGTTATCAACGATAATGAAGTGGACATTGTGATTGGTGCAGTGAGCTCTGACCTCACAAGTTTTATGAATGAATGGAGGCCAATTTTCTCCCGCTTTCACCTGATAATAGTAAAAGATCCTTACCTCGAAGAAGAACTGAAAATTGCTGAAGGATTCAATGTGGATGTGTATGAAAAGGCTGATATTGAGCGAATGGTGGGTTCTTTCGTGTTGCTTCGCTTCAATGGCTACTCTTGTAGATATTTTGGCTATCTAGTTTCACGGAAAAAGTATGTTGTCTGTATTGATGATGATTGTGTTCCTGCAAAAGATAATGCGGGGTGTTTGGTGGATGCTGTGGCTCAGCATATTACGAACCTCCAGACTCCTGCCACCCCTTTCTTCTTCAATACCCTATATGATCCATTCCGGAAGGGTGCAGATTTTGTTCGTGGTTACCCATTTAGCTTGCGAGAAGGGGTTAACTGTGCTGTGTCATGTGGGTTATGTCTCAATGTGGCTGATCTTGATTCTCCAACACAGGCTCTGAAGCCAGCGCTGAGGAATTTGCGATATGTAGATGCAGTTTTGACTGTTCCTGCTAGAGCCTTAGTGCCACTGAGTGGAATCAATATTGCCTTTAACCGTCAAGCTCTTGGTCCGGCAATAGGCGTGAGTCTGCAAGGGTATGAGAAATTCAGGTGGGAAACTGCGGAAGACATATGGTGTGGAATGTGTGCGAAAGTCATATGTGACCACCTTGGGCTTGGTGTGAAAAGTGGGTTACCCTATGTTTGGAGAACAGAAAGGGGTGATGTAGTTGAGAGCTTGAAGAGACAGAGTGAAGGGGTGAAATTGATGGAGTATGTTGTTCCTTTCTTTCAGTCACTGAAGTTGCCAGAGTCAGCAACTACAGCTGAGGATTGTGTGGTTGAGATAGCCAAAACAGTGAAGGAACAACTGGTGAAGGTTGATCCTTCGTTTTCTACGGCTGCTGACGGCATGCTAGAGTGGGTCGAGCTCTGGAAGAGAGTTGCATCTGCTTGAAGCTCCTGAACTTGAGGACCCTTGTAGGAGTGAAGTTCCCTCGGTTGGGTGGCTTCTATATTTCTTTATTTTGTTTAAACTAATTTATGTACGTCTTCTTTTTTCCGGTTTGTTGTGAACTATGCTTACATTTTACCTGACACAGATAGACTAAAGGCTGAATAAAATGATGATAGTACTTATTGGCTTTGTGACAATTGAATAAATGCTTTGTCTTGCTTTATAAATAACTGGTCTGTGTTAAGTTTCTAGTTTAGTTGTTTCTGTTTTTCTGTTTTACTGATATAGTGTTATATCAATTGGTTTACTGATATTCTAAATGTCAGTGTTTTCTTTCTTTTGCTTCATATCATATATATAGCAAGTTTTTCTTTTGTTCATGCAACTTTGAATGATAATCAGAAAGTTTATCACCTCCTTTTTTTCTTATTCCTTTATCCTTTCATACGTGTGATAATCACATACAGAGTGTTATCAACTCTCTTGCGGCAGTCTTGATCAAAATCGAGATCATCAAATCATGAGTTATCATATCATACATGCTTAGATGTTCACAAACAAATTCAATCACCAATGTCATGGAAAAAGTTTCTAGAACATTATTCGAATTGCTTTTTTTCAAGCGAATGTTATATTTTGAGAGCAATACCTGGATTCTTATTCGTCCTCTGTTGTCACTAACGAGGAAAGGTTTTTTAGAACATGATTAGAATTGCTTCTGCATACCAACATCATGTTTGAAGACCAATAAATTGATTCTTATTTGTTCTCTATTGTCACTCATGGGATTTAGGTTTGAGATCAATTCAATTTCAGTAGCTAGTTCTGATAATTGTTTTCAATTTATACATAAACCATACTAGCTATATTAATAGTGAACAAGAGATCTCTGAACAATTTTTTTTTCTGATGACGAGAATAGAATAAGATTGGGACATTTGCAGGTAATTTGGTAATGACTCGACAAAGGGGATATGATAGATTCACAGCTATTAGGATAAGTATTGAGTTCTAATACTAGGTTTGAGTCAAATTTTGTTAGAAAAAATGACCCCTTCATAAATCGGTCGAATGAACACTGAACCCCATATCAAATTAAATAATATATATGACATAATTATATGAAAACATATACAAGATGTAAGAGTTATTTAATTGGACAAAAACGTTAATTTTGAGTGAATTAAAAGAAAGATAATTAATTTCCATTTGAAATACTATTATAAGAAAATTTAGCAATTTTGTTGTCTATTTCCATCAAATTGATTATCTATTTAAAATTAATCGTCCATTTTAAATTTTGATCTATCTATCTATCGTAATACTATTAAATAACTTACAAAACGTGTAATAACTAATATGAAAATAAAATTAATTACATTTCATATTTAGGCCAAAATTAATGGTCCATTTAAATTAGTTTTGTATTTTAAGTTGAAGTCATTAATAGAAGGTAAAATAAAAACATTTTCTAATTTTATGCGCCATAATTTGTCTTTTTAAATTAATTCTTTCAAAGGCATAATTTTAGATCTTAACTAATTTAAATTAAACACATTTGGTTTGAATTTATTAGAATTATAATTAATTAATTCATATACTTTAATTTCATGTGAATTTGAAGATTAAAAGAATTTTATTTTCTCTCTACATGAATTTTGTTACATAACTACATCAACTAATTCTTTTATCACCACCTATTTAACAATTCTTCAATTTATGCAACAACATTGGTTCAATGTATTTTCACACTTTTATTACACATACACAAAAGTTTCTTCATAACTTAAAAAACATGAATTGGAACTTTAAATAATAATATGAAAATCACATGATAAATCTTGAAATAACCAAAATAAAGGAAACAACATACATAAAGATACAATGAAGAAGAACTAGGAAAAGATAACACCACAAAAACATTTCACACAACTGTAGAAAACTGAAAGTAGACAAGAGAGAGGAGATATTTTCAATTATTAATTATTGGATAAAAAGTTATATTGATGTGAATTATAATTAATAATTTACATTTTGTATGTTATCTACTAACAATTATTTAAGCACAAACACAGAATAAATATTTATCCGATTTTCTATAATTTAACTATTGTTTACGTGCATTTTGTTTTGTTTCTTTAAATGTCTTGATTGAGATGGATTGTTTTTACCATTCTCATGTAATGTGTTATCAATGTGAAATAGTACAAAAATTTTATAAAAATAAGAAATAAAACTTTAATGCGTATTATTAATCTAATATAAAAAATTGTGTTTTTAAATGGATTATGACAACATCTCTCACAAATAAGTGAGATGCACATCCATGATACAAGATATGTTTTACTAAACTATTTGAAAATTAGATGAAAGTTGGATAAAACTATTTTGTATGTTTAAAGAGTAAGAGAAGAAAGATGAACAATTTTTGGAATTTACAAATGAAATTGGACTATTATCATTGAAATTTTTTATCACCTTTGTATTAACTAGGTGAGCAGGCGAGCACAACCACAAACATAATATAAAAACACCTTATTTGTAATTTAAAGAATAATTATAACACGTAAGTATAACATGATGAAGTGATTGATATTTTTGAAATATCTCAAACTAAAGAAGATATAAGATTTTTAGTTTGTATGTATTAAGATCAATGAATTTGAAGGTAAAATATGAATAAAATAATAAAATTTCAATGAATCATTGATATTTGAAGACATATACCAAGGGATAATACTTTCTCAAATCGTAAGTATAACAAAATATACTTTGTAAAATGAGTCTTAAATTAAAAAAATACATATTTACTACAATTATTGTATATTATACATAAAAAAAACTTGAATTTTGTGAGTATCACACTACAAAGTTAGAGATGTGAGTGATACTAGTAAAAAAAATAAAAATAAGGATAGACGACATTCCAATTTCTTTAAATTAAGTAATATTACCTTATCAATTTACATGTATATTTTATACTCATAATTCGATTATATATGTTGCAAAGTATTTAAAAACAATAAATCATTCCGTATGAAGACAATAAAAAGATGTTAATTAAAAATAAATAAATAAAATTCTTAAAAATTAAAAATAGATAAACACATTACGAATTTATGTTTCTTTCAATGTAAATAATGCAACTTTTTATTTATATTTTAATATTTATTTATATGTATTTTAATTTTTTAAATTATATTCTTATTTACCTATTTTTAAATTTTATAAATTGAGAATTCTCCAAAATTGACTGAAGAAAAAATAAACTTACTTTATACATTGATTAAGTTTATAACCAGTGTTAAAAGTTTATTTTCTTTCAACCTCATCGGTTAATAACTGATAATAGAATATGTTACTTTCAATGCCATATATCCATCCCTTCTAAACTGATATTGAACGATTATAAAGAAACAGAAAAACAACTTGAGATGGTGAAAAAGTTGTAGAACAATCACCTTGTCAGAAGTGGTAGAAATTAAGTCTAATTTGAATCTGAATATTGAGCCTATTTTTCTAAGGCCACAAAAGTCCTATACAGTGTCCTACAAAACAGGGTCTTTTACACCGTTGAGAAGCATTGTGGATCTGTTTTTTCTACCACTAGTGAACGTGAATAACTCTTGGCACACCAACAAACAGACCTCTCAGAACCACTATATATACGTATGCATGGTGACCTACAATGCAACAAATCATACATAATTCCATAACACATAACAAACACAAGAAAATGGCAAGCTTCACCCTAGTCACATCCCTCCCAAAGTTTGGCCATGCTGGAGCAATCATTGCTAGGGCTCGTGCATGGAACCCTAAAATCTTGGCAGCTGCTACCCCTAGATCTATCCAAGTAAATACTTCAATTCAAGTTTGTTGATATACATATACATATATATATGTATATGTGTGTGTTTATGCATGGATGCATGCATGCATGATTTTGGAGGAAAATGGGAAAAGAAAGTTGAATCATAGTTGTTAGGGTTTGATGAACAATAATTGTATATCTTAATTTGTAGGTACCATCTTCACCTGAAGGATCAGCAGCAGTTGAAGGGACCAAACAAGGAGCAAGTGAAACAGTTAATAACAGTTTGAATGAATCAACGCAAGACAAGGCTTTCACCACAGCACAACATGTAATATTTTACTAGGTAGCAGTGACTTATGTTTCACAGTTAGATTAATTGAAAGCATTTCATATGATAATGTTGAAACAGGTGAGTCACAAGACAGACGAGATGGCTAACCAGGTGTCAGCAAGTGCTCAAAACATGGCAGAGAAAGCAAAGCAGACAATGCAAGATGCATGGGATTCCACTAAGAACACAGCCAATAGGGCTAAAGACACTGTGATGGCAAAGACTAAAGAGTCAGCTGAATACGTGAAAGACAATGCAGATGCAGTGAAGAAGAACATGAACTCAAAGAACTGATTCAAGTACCACTTCAAATTTTCCAACACCATATCTCATGTTTCCCACTAATTAGCCACAATTTTGTAATTTTCTTTTTGTTGTGCACGGCATCAAATAAGGAGAAGATTGATGTGTCTCTTCCCACGTGCCATTCATTTGAAATCAATAAATACTTAAGCCTTTCATTCTCTTCTTCTCTATTGCAAAATTTCTTCTATTATAGTAACGTTAAAAAATGTTAGTAAAACATAAAAAATGATACTAATATAATTTAGTAATACTTTATCAAATGGTAGATGTATAATATGTTATTAATGATTTTTAGTAATATTTATACGTATTAATAAAAATATTTATATATATATAAATGTTAGTAAAAACAAATTAGTGACATTTTTTTGATAGAAACACAATACTTTTAAAATGTTACTAAAATTTTATATTAACATTTTTTCAATAAAAAATTAACATTATAAAAATATTACTACAAATTTCCGGTAACATTTTTTTTAATAAAAGGCTGTGTTAAAAATGTTACTAAAAACTTTTTAACAATAATTTTTTAATGAAGAAAACACTATAAAAATATTAGTGATGTAAATACTTTATAACATTTAACCATTGTTACTAAATTATTTATGTTAAAAATATTTTTTTAATAAATTATACAAATAACTTTTCGTTTAATAAACCACAATTCATTTATAGTAATTTTCGTTATAACCTAAATAAAAAATATAAAAAGAAAATTAAATTACTAGTGTAATTTAATATATTTAGTTAAATTTTAATGTTTTTAAAAATAATTTAAGAACCATAATCTAAGGAAATTTATTAACTATACAAATAATCCTTTTTGAAAATTTCATACCCAAAGAAACTCTAAGCTTTGATTAATAAGAAAATAGTTGAAATAATCAAGAAATACAAAATTCAATTTTATAATGTGCCGACATGGGAATTGTAAACATTAGTAGCCATTCATGAGGTTTGCAATTCGTGAAAAATAACAAAGGGTCTGTAAAAGAGGGAAACCACGAAATATTATATATAGCTTTTCATCTCATTCAAATACTGTAGAAAAAGCTTCAACCCTGTGACACTTGTCTCTCTCTTCTTGCTTAATTAATTGATTTCTATTTGTTGCTTTAAACTGTTTCTCCATTAAAGCTTGACAATGATTTAGAACCAACTCAACAACGTTAAAATGAACTAGAAAAATTACTACGAAAAAATCTTAATAGCATGTAACTAATACTTTTCTAAGGAAATGTTAAAATATTAATTATTATATAAGAGAAAAATATAGCATTAATATACAAATGCACTATTTAGCCTAACTAGTCCAAATTACTAGAAACAAGAAGATATAAAGTCACCAAATGATAACAAAAAATGAAATCAATATGTCCACCACAAATTAAAAATTATGGCAAGAAACAAAGAAATGAAAAATAAATTTCAAATGTGTAAAATTAATGTCTCAATATGAACGAAATTACCAAAATAGAATCAAATGTGAGAAAAAAAAGGTTAACTTGATATCTATGTATGTTCAAATCAGACCAAACAAAATATTTTCTTGTATTACCCAACTGTTTCCATGTTATCTATGAAACATACACAAACTTTCCATAAAATTTAACATGTTAATCGGTAAAAGAATTAAACATATATTAAAACAATAGTTAAAATGAACAACATACAAGATTTCAGGCGTATCAATCGGTGGACCTGTGTTGAAAACTTAATACCTAAATATCATTTCAATGTTAAAAAAAATGTTGTTACTATGTTTTGAATTGGTCAATTCAATAATTTGGTGTCTTCAAGTTATATCATTTGCCATAAATACTTTGACAATGTTATTGACGATTGTCTTAAAATAGAATGATGATTGGTTGGGACGGATATATTTTCATATATCATGTTGGAAAATTAACAATATAATATATTTTCATATTCTCAATTCCTACTACAAATTTTAACTCAACTGAAATAAATTAAATTAATTCATTTTATCTTGAATTAGTTTAAATACAAGAAAAATCAAGAATTTAAAGCTCTAAAAGAACAAAACACCTGCAAACTTCTAACCTTAAGATCAACCAAAATACTAATAAAATTAAATTTTAGGAAGTAGTTGATAAAATGAAAGTTCTCTAACTATTAAAACTAAGAAAGATTATGAGAATAAAAAGAATTGAAAAATAAAAATTAATTTTCTTTATTTTAAAAATTAATATATTGGATGTGTTGTTTAACTTATAATCATCCTATAAAATGAGATTTGTTCATAGAATAAATGAAGATTGAAATGAGAATAAAAAAAAAATGGAGAAAAAGTTCAAAAAGAAAAGTGGGCCTTGAATCTGGGCCTTGAACCTAAGCTGTCACATATGTAGTCTTTTTTGAAAAAAAAAAAAAACTTTTGACAAACTTGAGTTAAGAGAAAAATACTTATTTGAAAATAAGTTTATCTTTGTAAGAATTTTATTAAAATCATAAGCATTTTTAAGATTGATATGGTTTGTTAGGAGACAACTCCTAATTATTTTTTATTATCACTAGATGTCACTATCTTTTACCACTATCATTCTCTCACTGGTGGTTGACATTGTAACTATTACTATTATCCATTCAAAATTGCATTGTGGATACATATTTGCCAAAACCAAATTCAAAGATTCAACAAAAGAAACTAAAACCTAATCAACCAATAAATAAAAACGAAAATAAATTAGTAGTATTAGGAGTGTTGAAGAGCTGATTTGGGCAATATTTAGTAAAATATGTTATTTAAACCAATAAAAATAATTTAAATTAAGTTGTGTTGATTTTATGCAATAATAAACTAAATTGACGAATTGAATCTACTAATCTCAAATAGAACCAACTCGAATAATAATGTATTTGATTTTGGATAAAAAAAATTATTGTTTATAAGCAAATATTTGTTTTTTTTTTTAAATCAACACAAAGAAAGCATAATATCCAATAAACAAGTAAATATATATTAAATTAATCAACCAATCAAGACAAACTAGTAAGAAAGGAAAAAGTTGCGGAATGAGAAACTAAAATAATAGATTTATTGTATGTGGTTGAATATTTTCTCATCTTTTTTTAAAAGATGTTACATAAGAAAAATATACAAATAATTAATAAATTAAAAATTAAATGTCATATGTTTATTTTCTCAGGTTTTATTATGAAACCTGTTATCCAATCCAAAGAACTATTTGATTATTGGATAACAATCAAATCCACGTGTGGAATCAAAGTGTTTGAATACAAATCAGATAAGGCTTGGAAAATACATAATATTTCCCATGGGAAGTGTTAAAATTTAACTTCAATTTTTGTACTATATTTGTTCTAATTTCATTATACTTCACCATTATTCATTTTTAAAACATGGTATTTTTTATACTTTTTTAATACTGTTTTTTATTTTACATTTTATTGATTAGAAGTCTCGGGAAAATATTTGTTTCGAAAATATCAATATTAAAATTAAAAATTACTAAAAATATTTCTAAATAATTAAAGTAAATTACTACAAGAATTCTAAAATATTTTATAAAAGCTAACGTCTTAATCATTCATGTTAAGTAAAACAAAAATACAAGTTTGAATAGTCTATTTGTCCAAAAACTTACTTCTCAACATTTATTCAAAAATATTTATGTTAAGGATTTAGTTTGAACAAACAAACTTTGTACCATGTATATTAAAATACATATTTAGAAATTAAAATCATGTGCGGTTAAGAAATTTACAACTTACACCTTTTATAGAGAAACTACCAAAACAATCGTTGTTTTTTTTTTTTTTTCTTTGTCTATTAGTGTGACACTTTGGGAAAGTATACACGTTGTCCAAGCTAGAAACATCGCAACTTCTCAACTTTATATGATGGTCGTGTCACTGAAAAAAGATTGCAAATTAAAGATTGTATTTTGAGTGAGGAAGAATAGAGGCCAAACTAACTATAATAATAAAACAATAATATTTTAGAATAAATAAATATAAGTGCATTAGAAAGTAAAATTAGGTTAATTTTATCTTTATTTATATACTATAAATTAATATTATCTATAGTTAATGTAAGATCTTTTATATTATTTATATTTTCTTAACATCTATATATTTAAGATTAGATACTTATATATGATCTAAACAACAACATAATATTTATAATAATCAGTGTCATTACATTTCAACAACTCTTATTGGGAGATATTAAAACTATATTAATTAGAAAGTGAGTTTAAATTTAATTCATAATCACAATAATATAAAATGAGATTTATTTTTATTAATATATTATAAATAGATCTTATTTCTAATATAAAATATTTAACAAAATAAAATTCATTAAATATTAATATTATTACAGTATTTTAATCATAATTATTATTACGATGGTCTCATTTTTTTTAATTTAAAATCTTAAAACAACATATTTACTGATGATAATTCAATGAAAACAATGCATGAAAATGAAAAACGTCGTAAATGTCAGCTTCAGCATATCCATGAGAAGATCATAGGGGCCAATCCCCTTTAACGGGAATTCCACGTATCAACGTGGACGATTATACATTACTCAACATGCACTTTATCAATAATTCGTTATCATAATTCTTTTACATAATCTCACAAAAATATAACACAATATTGGTTTTCATCCTTACTCATCTGCTAAACCTTTCTGCCAAAATTTTTATATATACAAAGAGTGTTTAAGATTTCAGGAAAATTTAAATAGGAAAGTTACATTTTAATATTTGCTGTGGTTTTCAAAAAATATATATAGATGTTTAAGAATTTATTCGGTTTGAGAATGTCTAATTTTTACTTTCATTTTGAATGCAAAAAATATTTCGTTTTTAAAGATGTGCTCTCTTTTATTTTTATTTTATGTTTGAATGAGAAAAATGTAATTTTCTTGATTTCTTTTACCCTTTCTTTCCTATTCTATATATAATGTTGCTGAATTCGATCTCTTATTAAGGGGTGAGAAAATCATAAACTGAATTATTAATTTGTCATTACTGGTTATTGTTATTAATTCATGAATCATTTCTCTTTTGTGGATTGGTATATATATATATATATATATATGTTAGATCTCTAGTGATAATTGGAAATTAGATTAAGAATACGCAATATAATTAGTGATGCAGTAGAAATAAATAGAGATTTTTTTATAACAATATGTTTTTGGTAGTTAAGAATTTCCAAGAAATTGGGGTAAAGAGCTGATATACCAAAGAAATCATTCTTAATTCGTTTTCAGAATTACCTTTGAACTTAATTAAGGATTATGGGACTCGTGTGCTGAGATGATTATTTAAGAATAAATTTAAAGAACTATAACAAGTTCAAACAATTTTTATTTTATATTACTGACTAGAATAATAATTTTTCTTAATAAATATGAATGAGTTAAAAGTGTCTTATTTTAGGGAAAGAAATAGAAAACAAGTTTCTTCTTTCCTACACCTATAAAAATTCTGATTTAAAGTCTTATAGATTGGTAAAGAAATTATTTTTTAAGTACTTACAGTTTTTTTAATTGCATGCATACTGAATCGAAGAAAAATGTTTTGTTTATTTATACTGGAGGGTATATCTTGTTTTAAATACTATCACCAATAATTCTTTTTCCTTTCAGTCTAAAATCATTTGATTTAATCAAAGAACACTTTAACAACTTTTCTTATCTGTTTTTATAACATCAGAAGAGTATTTGTTTATCATAATTTTATAATTAATGTTAGATGTATATTTAAGTATCTCAAATAAAAATTTACTTCGATGTAAGATTATTATGGGTGAATGCTTAATTTAATTTTACAGATCCTATACTTAATTCATGCAATAATATTTTTCATTAATGTCTTTTATTTATGGCATAATAGAAATCAAACAAAGATAAACAATGATTTCTGATGAAATGCTATCAAACAACATTGGTTGACTTAAACCAACCTTATATGAGATTGTCTTTGACATAACATCTTAAATGAGATAAAATAAAGATTATATTGTGTTTCCTATTTACATTCATCTTACAACTTTTGGTTAAAAATAAAACATTTGTCTTCTTTTAAGTTTTCACACTTTCATTGGTTTTGTATTTCCTATTTAAGTTACTCTTACAAGTTTTGCCTGAAAATAAAAACAAAATATATTCTTTAAGTTTTCACCAATTCATCTTTGGTTTTGTAGCTTTGATTTGAATTTTGAAATAAAAATAATCAAAATCTTATGTTACTTAGTTAAACTCTTTTGTAAAGAGACCTTACATTTTTTTTTTTCACGAACTCTTTTAATAATAATTAAAAAAAATCAAATCTCATTGTAATAAATATTTAGATGTTATTTACATTTATAAAATCATAATGTAAACAATCCTAAAACATAAGTCATATAAAAATCAAGAATAATTTATCTTTTCTTATTTACTTAAAGTTAAATCCTTCACACAAACTTTGTATTGGTATAAATATATTCATTTAGATTTATATTAAAGAATGTTTTTCCCTTTTTACCTTATCTCTACAATTTATCTAATTAAACTTTTTGAAAATAGTTTATTCATAAGTGAAATAATTAAATATTCTAATATAAATGAATGGATAAATTATAGAAAATTACAAAATTAAGTAAGTCATTGTTAAGAAATACAATTTCGTTTTAAAGAAATCTTATTTTAGAAGAACAACTTGGACCTTTTAGTTTTAATAATAGAGAGTTATCTTTTTGAGTTGTGCACCATACAAAGGTTACCTGTGGAGACCAAACAACACATAAAGAACGTGGCTTATCCTCATACGAACAAAACCTTAGTTTTTGACCAAAATAAAAACAACAAAAGGAGAGTCCAGAGACGGCATCTAACCAAGTTGTTCACTTTGGTTACTCAAAAGATTCCACTCAGAAGCTTACACACGTTATACACAGTGGAGTTTTTGTGTTTGTGCATTAACCACTTATTTATCCCTTTTCCACTTGTTATACCAAACAACACTTTGTGTGATCCATGGCTTCCCACATTGCTCTTCTTCGAACCCCTCCTCTTTCAATTTCCACTCCACGCTTCCATGCAAAGCAAACTTCCATAAACGGACTCAAATTAGCCACTGCCACCACTTCTTCTTCTTCTTGCTTTCCATGCTCCATCACAACACAAATAGGGTCTTTTTCCTCAGTGATTGCATGTTCCTCTTCAAATGGAAGAGGCCCGGATTCGGTTGATGATGAAGAGGTACAAAAGGAGCGCATTCTCGAAGAGAAACGACTAGCTGCGTTGACTGCGAGGATTGCCGCTGGAGAATTCACCGTGAAGCAGAAATCTTTGTAAGTATAAAAAGTCTTGAAGTTTCAAAATTTCTACTTTTTTTTTTTTTTTCTGGGTTAATACAATGATGGGGTAGTTGTTAATTTCCCCTCGTGTCTTCAGTTTCGGTCTAACTCTAGTATGGTGTGTAATTTGAATTGGGTATAGTGCAAGAGTGATTTTTGATTATTTATGGGTTTGATGTAGTTTGTTTCCTATACTGGAGGGGTTGGCAAATGTGGGGGTCCCCAATGAAGTTCTGGAGTTTTTGTTTGGTTGGGTTGAAGGGAGTGGTGTGTACCCCAAAATTCCTGAGGCAAAAGGGTCAATCAAAGCTGTTCGAAGTGTGGCCTTCTTCATTCCCTTGTATGAACTTTACCTCACATATGGTGGGATTTTTAGGTTGACGTTTGGACCAAAGGTTAGCTCTGTTTTTCTCTTTCTTTTTCTTTTTTTCAGCTGAAATGTAGTTTATTTTTCTTTGGAAACAACGCCTCATGTGGGATTGCAGGGTTTTAAATTGCGGTTGCAATATCATCATCTTCTTTATTGAGGAAATATGCAGTTCATGCGGCCACAATTGCAGTTGTCTTGCTGTCACTGAAACCCCATGAAACTTGACGTTGTAACTGAAATGATAGTTGCAAACTGTTTTCTAAAAACTTGTGGGATAGCCAATGGGGTTTGACACTTTAACTTACTTGCTTGACCCCTAATGTTAGGTGATTTGTAATCCCAGTATGGCTTCCATGGCACTGGAAAAGGGAGAAACTCCCTTAACCTTGAATTTATCAATAAAGAAAAGGACACCTTATAGGGAATAACCGTGTTTCACTCTTGGTTGTCTTGCAGTCCTTTCTGATAGTATCTGATCCGACTATTGCAAAACACATATTGAGAGACAATTCAAAGGCTTATTCAAAGGTAATCAACTCAACAATCAACAACAACTGCTACAGTACAATAGCTTTTCAGTTCTCGCCTTTCTTTCATACGGTGTACTTCCATGTTATTTTTAGTACTTCTTCATGTGCAGGGCATCTTGGCTGAGATTCTAGATTTTGTAATGGGGAAAGGTCTCATCCCAGCTGATGGTGAAATATGGCGAGTTAGACGCCGTGCTATAGTCCCGGCATTGCACCAGAAGGTATTCTACTGGTCCTGGACTGATTTATTTATAGCCACTTTGAACCATATGCTAGATAGATTTATTGGCTGCTGAGGTCATGATTTAAAGGGTTACCTTCTTAAGTTGAAGAATCAATTTCTAATTTATGTAGCTGAGAACACAAGGAAATACTTATTAAACTAGGCATATGCATAGAGCATCATATTTTGACATATTTATTTTATGGTGTCAATAAGAGATGTTTGTTACTCCATACTGCACCATCCTCACTTTGTCTTAAATCTCTGCTACAGCTTCTCTATCTTGCATTTGATTTCATTTCCTGATTGTGAAGTACGTAGCAGCTATGATTGGCCTTTTTGGACAAGCCGCAGATAGGCTCTGCCAGAAGCTAGATGCTGCTGCATCCGATGGAGAAGATGCTGAGATGGAGTCACTGTTCTCTCGATTGACCTTGGACATCATTGGAAAGGCAGTATTCAATTATGATTTTGATAGTTTATCAAACGACACTGGTATAGTTGAGGTATAGTTTTTGGAATATTTCCTTATGTGTATGTCTTTTGTATGTTCACGGCTCCAGTTTACAATTTATCTTGCAACGAGGAATTTATTTATAATATACCAGATTCACATTGCTGCACTTAATTTAATCGTATCAGGCTGTTTATACTGTACTGAGAGAAGCAGAAGATCGAAGTGTTGCTCCAATTCCAGTATGGAATATCCCAATATGGAAAGATGTATCACCACGTTTGAAGAAGGTTAATGAAGCTCTCAAATTGATCAATGATACGCTTGATGATCTGATAGCAATATGCAAGGTAATGTTGTCATTAGTGTGACTCAAGCTTGTAGTCTCAAAATATATGTTCACGTGAGATGCTATGCAATATGTGATGCCACTGCAGAAAGGCACTTGTAAATATTGATATGCTGTCTACATTCTTGCATGATAGCTCTTCTTTGTTTTGTACATTTTTCCATCATCATTTTCAGAGAATAGTGGATGAAGAAGAGTTACAGTTTCATGAGGAGTACATGAATGAAAAAGATCCAAGTATTCTACACTTCTTGTTAGCGTCAGGAGATGATGTATGTTAGCTGCGTCTCTAATTATTTTATTTTATAAAAAAACTGGATGTGAGTGAAAAATATGAAATAATGACTCTTTGTAGGTATCAAGCAAGCAACTTCGTGATGACTTAATGACCATGCTTATTGCTGGACATGAAACATCAGCTGCTGTTTTAACTTGGACCTTTTATATGCTATCCAAGGTAATAGGAATACGAGGCTAAGGTTCAATAAGAAGGGGATTCTTGTTCTGGTGATCCTCTATATACGCTGTTCTTAGCATCCCTTGTTGGGCTAACTATTACTTGATGGAACTGCAAAAAAAAAATTCATTCCAATAATGCATGTTTAAAGTTTTTTCATTCCAATAATGAAAAGTTTGGTAAATAATGCATGTTCAATATAACATTACAGTTATTTCTTGTCATCAATCCCAAATTGAGATGTGTACACTTAACAATTATTTGTTCGTATTTAAGTAAGTGAAGAATTCATTCATAGTGCAGTAATGGCTAATGCAAGAATATTTTTCTTCTCCTTTTTTGTTGGCTGCAGGAGCCTAGGGTCATGTCCAAGCTCCAAGAAGAGGTTTCATGAGATTTTTAGGGACCATTTGTCCCAGAAAGTGTTTTATATTTTCACTTTTATTTATGGTAATGTCACTTTGTTGTTTGTTTTCAGATTTTTGTAGAAAGCAGTAAAAAAAATAAAAGTTTGTTTTACTGATTTCTATTCAAATCTTTGAAAACATAAAACAAAGTGGTAACAGGCTGCATTTTTGTAAGTAAAAGTGAAAACTCGAAACATTTTTTTCAAACTAAACAACCTCTTAACTTTCAAACCAGTATGAAATATCATCATATTAGCCTTTCAGATCAGTAGAATCTAATAAATAAGTAATTTTTCATAGGTTGACTCTGTACTTGGAGATAGACATCCAACTATTGAAGACATGAAGAAACTCAAATACACAACCCGAGTGATCAATGAGGTATAAAGATGGCATACACATACTTGTATTACGTTTCATCTCATTATTTTTTATCTATCTAGTAATTGACTTTTATAAATATATTCAATTTTTAGTCATTGAGGCTTTACCCACAACCACCTGTGTTAATTCGTCGCTCTATGGAGAATGATGTTCTTGGAGGGTACCCTATAAAGAGGTAATTGCAATAAATATTTGGTCTGGATTAACTAGTCAAGAAATAGTTTTGCCTATTTTTCTTATCTTGTTTAAAGGTCTTGTCCTTCTTTGTTTCATTTTCAAGTTTCTTTTAGCATTAACCACAAGTGTGAACTCAAAGCTCATGGATATTGAGTTATTCTCCTAAAGTGTGACTAAATCACTTTAACTTGAGAAAAACCTGGTCTCCCTCTATATACAGCTGTTTTTTCTCATTATGAAATATATGGAGCATCTTCCTTTCTGATCCACGGTGATTATGTATCATTATTTATTTGCAGAGGTGAAGATATATTTATATCTGTCTGGAACCTGCATCGCAGTCCAAAACTGTGGGATGATGCTGACAAGTTTGAGCCTGAAAGATGGCCATTAGATGGACCAAACCCTAACGAGACTAATCAAAGCTTCAAGTATATTACTTACATTTAATCTATGTGTCTTATTTCTATCCTCTAATGTTGAGGAGAATTTTGTCTTACATTAAGAGTTTATCTATTCTATATTGTGTGCTATCCTTTGTTTCAGATATCTTCCATTTGGTGGAGGACCAAGGAAATGTGTAGGTGATTTGTTTGCTACATACGAGGTAATGTTCATTGCTATGCTGTAAAACTTTTGTTTGTCCGAGGATCTTATAATTACGAGTGGATTCAGTTTTCTCAAGACTTACAGTGAGCAAATGCTATTGCGCATACTAATGGGTATTTATGTTTGTATGCTTCTATGATGCTTATTGTAAAGACTGTAGTAGCACTTGCAATGCTTGTTAGACGGTTCAACTTTCAAATGGCAGTTGGAGCTCCACCTGTAAGTTTGATACTATGTTGTCATATTTTAATGCTTTAATGAGGTCTCAGGATATTGTTTTAAATTTTCTCAGCATAACCTTAAAGTTCCAGAATGATGGTCTTAAAGTTGATTGCTTTAACATATCTTAATAACAACAAACTGATACTATACAACCTATAGGTTGAGATGACTACTGGAGCTACAATTCATACGACACAAGGCCTGAAGATGACCGTAACACACAGAATAAAACCTCCTATTGTGCCCTCATTACAGATGTCAACCTTAGAAGTGGATGCATCCATAAGCCTTTCTGATCAGGATGAAATAAGTCAGAAAGGCCAAGTTTATCAGGCTCAGGCTCCGGCTCAGGCTCCGGCTCAGGCCTAACTGCTGTTGTGTAACAAATCATGAACCATACAATACAATATATAAAATGAGTGGAAAGGGGAAAAAGTTGAGTAGAATTCTTTTCATTCTTTTAGCTTTGAGTGAATTGTGTAGTAAGGTGAAGCTTTATGCCCTCAAAAATCGCTCCTTTCGCAAGGAAGAGAGCAAAACTACAAATCTTTCACGCCTTTAAAATTCTTATTCAAAATGGTGTACTCTCAGATTATAAATTTGTATATACAACATTAAATTAAGACATTGCGAGGCTGCAGAAGTAAACTTATGCTCTGTCCACCAAGCACATGTAGAACAAAACTTGGAAAGTACAGTAGAAAAGTGTTAACACTTTTTGAATGCATTACTATTGATTAAAGCTCATTAAAAATTATAAAATTGAATTCACTTATCGTGTCTCATACACAATTTTGTATGTTATTATGTGAACTAATAATGACGTGTTAAAAAAATCTGTTGTTATCACTGTTCAATATAGTATATGTATATATCGTCAGTCTAATAGTTTAATAAACAAAGGGGGGAGTGAGGACAGTAACTAATTGAATATGATGCTTGGAGAAGAACAGTACACAAAAATAACCCAACGAATTTGCAAATTCCTTGTCCATTATATATTTTATAGAAAATGATTGGTTGTATTCTACAAAACACTGCTTCTTATATCATACAAACCGTTTACTAAAAGTAAAAAAAAAGAAGAAGATGTAAGGTAGCATCTCTTGACAGTGATTGGACTATACTGGAATCTCTTCAGAAATGCTTCTGGAGAAGCTCTGCAAAATCACCGGGACTATTTACTTTTGACAACTGCTGATATATCAGAATTACACTGGTTCACGGACATGATTAAATGGACGAATGTGCTTTATGTAGTTTTTCTTTTCTCTTTTTTATGGTCGATGTGTATTCACAGAAGATGTAGAGCAACCTAAACATCCTCGTAAAGACAGATATTTTTGAATTGGCTTGGGCTTGGTTAAATCCTTGGCGTCTTCGCATTTCGATTTTTCGTCTGGATAATGTTTATAGAAAGCTTTAACCGCTCCTAGCACCCCATCTTCATTTTTCATGGCATTAGCAAGATCAACAGCACGCCTTTTCACCTGTATATAAGCCCCAAAACGATATATCAGCAAGAGTAAAAACGAAAAGCATTCCAGGATGACGATGAATGCACAGACCTATTACCGTAATAACAAATTACTAGCAACTAACGGAAACACTCACTAGCGTCAACCTAGCAATGAAGGGTTTGAATAACATGCAAAAAGTCCCAAGTCTCTTCTAGTCACCATTAATAGAAGAAAAATATGTTTTTAGATGGCAGTTAAAAACGGTCAAGATTCCTATACTTTCATATCTATATATTTGGTTCTCAAACTCTAAAAGACATGTAGATTTAGTTCTCTAAGAATGCATAATGTTTGTTAAAGTTCACTAGTTATTCACAGTTCCAAGATCAAGTTCATTAGTTTAAAAGTTTAAGAATCTTGACCACATTTGACAGGAAGTATAACAAACTAAAACACATTGTTCCCTAATTAAAAAAAAACAAATAGGGGAAACTACAGCTGTGAAGTCATTTCCAGTTGTTAGTACTCTGATTCCATACTGTATTTCGGGAACAATGGTAAATTGTTTTTCTTTACTTGATTTAGTCTCCCAGATATGTCACTTCCCATGACACAAAATATATATAAATCGGTGTGTCACACAAGTAAATTAATGGGTGTTTGATAAGCATAAACTATTAGCGATCGCCAAGCAAACATTTAATGAAGTGCATAACCTTTTTCCTGGTAAATTATGGTATGAGATATTTATGGATTGTGAACAAGGGTAGAACACATTCTATATGCTACATTCACAATACTAACTGCTGTCATCTTTGATCAAGTTAAATATTACCTCTGGTTGCAGCATAAAGCGTATGGCTTCAACCAGCCTATCTAGTGTAAACTCATCCACCGGGATGGGTGGAGGACCTACTCCTCTAGCATGTACCCGATCTCCCCAAAATGGCTGGTCCCCAAAGAATGGTACAATAGTTGTTGGGCACTGCAAGAATGCAGAATGAAAATGATCTTATTATTGTGAGATGAATATAACATTAAAGTTGTATTACACGATACATTACTTCAGCTCTAAGACCAGCGGCAGTTGTTCCGGCACCCCCGTGATGTACCTGAGATTTGCAACTTTCAAGCAGAACTCTAATTTAAATAAAAAACATTAGTACTTCTACTGAGAAAAAATTACCACTGCAGTGCATCGGGGAAACAGCCAATCATGCGGACAGTTGTCTAATAAATACACAGATTTATTTTGTTCTGCCACTGAGAAACAGAAATTACTGCATTTTTCACAATCAAAGCAGCATAAATATACCAATGGCATGTTTGACGTAGAAATCATGACTCACAAGATCCAAGACCACCCCAGCCTTTGTTGATGACACCTCTCTGTCCTGTTTTTTCCAGAGCTTGTATTATAATTTTCGTCATTTTCTCTGGTTCTTGTAAAGGCTGTTCAAAACACCAACAAATATCATTACAATAGAGTTTGAAGGGTTTAACGATGGCATACATATATTTTCATGATTAATACAATCAAAAGGCAGAATTATAGCTCAATACATTTAGAGGTTGTTCCTCAGCAGTTTCATATCTCTGCTTTGGCAAACAAATACATGAAATGGAAGAGCCTTTATTTCTACTTCTTGAGCAAGCGTTTTCTATTTTTGCTTCTCAAAGTGTACAATCATATATTATAATTATACAGAATTTCATTCAAGACAGGTGTTTCTTATTAATTTGAGTTAGTTTGAAAACTAAAATGAAATTATCGGCACTTCTAGGAACAACTCAGAAACTTTATCTCTTAGCAGCTTCCCTTTCTCAGAGACAACTTCGGAAAAAAGATTAGAGATCAAAAGGTTAAGCGCCTCTGATTCTACACCTTAGTATGCTGCAAGCCACTACTGAGTCTGATACATACACATCTATTACTAACAAATATTACTTACACAGTGTAATCTGCTGATTCATCAGAGGTTAATTAGATGGCCCAAAAGAAGGAGCATAGAAACTTACAAGGCTTCCAAATCCAACATAAATAGGTTTTTCTCCCTCTTCAAGCCAGTCTACTAGCGATTTTGGTGGTTCAAAATTTGAAGCAAGGTCAAGGAAACAAAATCCAACGACATCAATCTTTGGTCCCCAGTCTGAAAATCAGTAAAAGACAAATAGATTATCATGATATCCTCCAAAAAATAATGATTATGTGGTAGTGGTAGTATACCTCACAACCCTATCTAATAACAATTGCATAAAACTGTAGTGGCCTAGGGACAGTAAGAGAAAAGTGAGGACTAAAATCTGAGAGAAAATTATAAACATATATCTAACCTTTTGGTTTAGGGACTAAGTGAGGGCTCCATATATAACCATGGGGCACGTCAAAAGGATGAGTATAAGATCCACTTAGATAAGTAACAGGCTTTAGCTTCAGCTTTTTCTTCCTAAACTCATTTATCAAGTCTCGTATTCCAAGCCAGATTAAAGCATCAACTATTTGATATGACAGCTGAAAGAGTTGAAACACCAAACAACACGATAAATTAGATTCCCACGGGAAATTAATAGATTGGATAGTTTCAGATTAACAGACTGAGAGTAGAACTCACTCTGTAGCCAATTGGATGCTTAACACGGGAAAGAGGATGAGGGAATTCACTAGTAGGCCTGCAAATGTTGTAAAACATTGTCATACATAATCAAAGTACAAACATATTCTCTAATGTATCTGCTTACCTGTTCATTATCACTACTGAGAACTATTCTAGTTCCTAAGCCAATGCTTGATAAACACAGGACAAAATCACAATAGACATGTGCAATTAAGTGTGGGATTAGCCCGTGTGATGAAACAAGACTTACGTCCATGGCATTGTGAAGAATACGTGAAGTGGAACTCTTAGATATTCAGCAACATGTGTATGCCCTGCATAAGTTCATAAACATTAAAAGAACATACAATATATTTTAGTAATACATAGCTACCCAAATTACAATTTGCAAATATTACGGTAATACTCAGTTCCAATATGCCCATCTATCAGTCTAACTATCCTTATCAGTTAACCAGTTACAGTAAATGTAACAGAACCTGTATGATTTAGACTTTCAGTTGATAGTTTCAGAACAAAAGTTTCCCAGATTTCTCGCTAACCTCTTTCTTATTTTATCATTCTCAGTGCTTCTTGATTTCTAATGACAAATATAATTTAAACTTTAGATTGTGATCCGCGAAAGTGCAGTGTAGTTTCAATCTGTGAAGTGTTGAATTAGTAACCATTGATGGGCTAACAGATAAAATACAGTCACAGTTATAATAAACTGTGAGATTACCACTCTGTACTTACCAAGCACTTTAGAGGATAAAAATCCATAAATTTTATGGGACACAGTTTGTGGTTGAACTTTTCTGTTATTATGCAATCTCTGATTACTTGATAAAATATTTGAATTACATTCTCTTCAATTTTATTTATACTTATTATGAGACATAACATGATGAAATTGAAAGATTTTCTTTTAAGTAAAATCTAACCATATGCTGGAGGATTAGCAATTATCGCTTCTGCTCTAAATGTTGCATTAGCCTCTGGGTAACGACTGTGGCATGCAGGAAGCAAGGAATTAATAATATCCTTTATTTGATTTCTTTGTATATGTATTTCTGAAGGTCCGGATGGCAAAAAGCCTTTATTCTTGACCATATCTGAAGAAAACATAAGTAATTTGAAAGCGTGTACAGAGAAGAAACACAATTCATCAAATATCTACAAATATTTATATTAGAAAACAGTGGTATAAGCATTCTCTCACCTCCATATGACCAAAATTGTATTATTGATTCTTGCGGAGTAAACCTCATGATTTTATATCAATTTTTAGATTTGCCTTCTATTTTTGTGTATACATCTTTTTAGACAAATATGTACAGCATACATGACATTTCTTGTTAAGGAGAGATGGTGGGCCATGAGATCCACTCCACTGGTAAAAATGGACTGCATTCATCTAATTAATTATTTTTGCGTTGAATTATGAAGATAGATAGTAGAAAACAACAAATGATACTAGGGGCAAGTTACTAATAAAAGATAGTTGTAGCACTCATTACCAGGTGATATTAACTTTAAATAATTAAAACAAGTTGGATCTAGAAAGATCTTGCTTTGGATTAAGACAAGAAACACTTACAACCAGCAAGAACTTTAGGATCTCCACCCAAAGGGTAAAATTCCAAGCCTGCATTCAAGACAAAATCTTCAAAGTTCTTATGAGTAGCTAGCCTAACTCTGTGGCCATCTTCCTGCAAAAGACACAGCCTCAACTAGGTTGCATTACATAGGATTAAAATTGAATTAAGTAGTTAAGTAGAAAAAAACTATGCTTTTAAAGGAGGAGAAAATGAAAATGCTTTAGAAAATAAAGACGTCAAGATTTTCGATAGTATTACGAGTTTGATAAATAAGCTAACTAAAAACAAAGTTTGTGATCCATAATGAAACACAGAAGGGGCTGACAGTTTCAATCATAGTCGAAACAAATAAATGAAGCTCTAGGGTCAGCTACGATTCCTATGGGGTGGATAAATGGGGAAGACATACAAAAGGGTTATTTTAGTTGTACTTCAACTATAAAATTGCTTTCGTCCTGTTCAACCTTCTCTCAGGTACAAAGCCAAACTACAGTAATTTCAACTTGTATAACGTAAGAGATAGGGGTGAAATAAACTGATTTTGAAATTTCTGGAAAAGTTAAGGACATCTTATGCAAGGCTGTGTTTGGTAAAACTTAAAACCATAAATCTACTGTAAGCTCACTTGCACAGAAAACCTGAACCCCAAGTTACTTGGAGGAGACCAGTTATGTTCCCAGGCTTTTGAAAGCAATTAAGCAAGCCAGAGCAGGATCTTAGCATTAAAAGTAGAAAATTACAAAACATTTGCTTGGTGCAAAAATATTTCATAAGCAAATATGAGTTCATCCAACATTTGGCCAGAATATCATGTTTTTATATGTAATGTCTGAAAGAAACCTGCCATCAATATAAGCTAGGTTTTAAATTGCAGACTGCAGCACTCCAATGCTAAAGCCTAACTACAATTTAAAAGCTTAATTTCAGAACAAAGAACTAATAACCTAATTTCCATTATTCTTAAATGTTGCCAGAGGAAAATTAAACCTTTTGAACCCTAATTATTTCCATAAACACAAAGTAACAGTGTACAACACATTCTTGTAGTATATTATCATTGTGTAAAACCAATACTTCAGAAACCAGGAATGCAAAAAACCTGCAGACGCTTCCCCATGGCAACAAATGGCTGGACATCTCCCCGTGTGCCGACTATAAGCATTACAATTTGAAGTGGCTTAATAGGTTGAATATCCTGATTTTGTATTGCATCCCAAAATTCACAATGAGGTTCATGACATTTAACATCATGCTCATGAATACTACTTCCTGCGCCTGGAACTTTAATTTCAACAGTACCATCATCCTTAAGTATGGAAGCCCGTTTTATCCATTGCACCTAACACATTTGCAAACAGTTTTCAAGGATTATAAAACACGCATAGAATTTACAAGCATTAAGTTAAATATTTGAGTCATCGAAATAATTCGAACTAGTATCAGGAAAAATGACCAATACAGAACGATTGTTCGGATACTCGGATACTCCGAAACCTATATATATCTATCTACGTATATTCAGGGATATGTACAATTGAGACCCCATTCAACACAAAACTACAATTCAACACGCCACTATTAACACCTCCAATTTAATTGATATGTAAATCTATCTTCCCAAACAAAATTCCAACAGAAAAACAAGTCACAGCATAAAATTACACTTCAGACCCTGCCCTGCTATATAAGTCTAACTCCCGAACAGCAACAACATTGCTACATACGAGTCTTCAATTGCACACAATTCGAAGAATAATTATAGAATACAGCGATTCTGGTGAAACCTTTTTCCTGAAGGGAACTTTCGCGTCAAGGAACTTAGTGAGCGCTGCTACACTGCTTCCCTTGCTCCTAACTCTAGTAAGATCATTCTCACCGTTAACCGGTGCCGGTGCATGTGCAGGTGCAGGTTCAGGTTTAGGCGCAGGAGCGTTCCGCTCCGCATAGGACGGACTCCTGTTAACAGGCCCTGCGTAAGAACAATCCAAAGAAGAAGCAATAGACGTAACCGCATGAATTGTTTTCGTTCTTGTTTTTTCAATTATTCCACAATCGTAATTGCATGGAAGAGCGATCTCGTAAAATCGAGGGAAATATGAAGGAGGAGAGGTTACCGGCAGAAGTGGCGTCGGTGTCGAGAGAGACTGAGATGTCACTGGAAGAAGAATTCGCCCGGTGGAGAGCGTTCTCCTCCGCCATCGGAATGGAGAACGGAGAACGGAGAAGATCGTGAAACGAAGGGTTCGGTACGCAAAAGGAATTTAGTTATGGTTACGGTTACGGTTACGGTCACCGTGAAGGAAGGAATAAAGGTTCTAATGTTTGCGCTTTTTTCTTTTTATTTATTTTTTGAATTTTCTGGGGAAGGGAAAGGAGAAAACATGAAGGTGGGTGCCACGTGGAAGTGTTAGAGAGCACGTTGTTTTGTGTGCTACGTTAAGATATCTGACTGTGATGGAATGATGGATCATTACACGGCCCGCGTCACTGCCGCATGCTTGTCTTTAGCCTCATGCATGGACGTGTCTCCCTACATGTAGCATGTTTTTTGCTTTCAAATACATCAACCATTTTACCTCAAAATTTTTAAACAAATTTGTTTTCTTTTCAGATTAAAAATAAACCCTTTATCCACTCAATTTAAATGGCTTTAATTTTCAAAATGATTTTCTTATCGCTCTAAAATCCTATAATTTTTTTTATAAATAATAATAAACACTGAACAGGCTTTACTCTGAATTTGAAATACTAAAAAAAAACAATCAAACTTAAATATATATATATATATATATATATATATATATATATATTTTT
>Ga0209489_100126_pt1 | contig 112425 bp, 49 predicted proteins | sample SiratrowhiteBW_FD_187527 | JGI IMG/M metagenome (GOLD analysis project Ga0209489, IMG submission 187527) | Root nodule microbial communities of legume samples collected from California, USA - Siratro white BW (SPAdes) (version 2) | ecosystem: Host-associated > Plants > Roots > Nodule | place... | reverse complement strand
AAAAAATGGTTTGTTTTAAAAAAAAAAAAAAAAAAAAAAAAAAACAAAGATAGAATATGATACTGACAAAAGCATATACATTTATAGGTGTCTAATGTTGATAATGAAATTTGACTTTAACACATTGTTCAAACTATTCAAAGTCTCTATCGTTAAGACTATCTTATGAGAGGTGATATTAAGAAAACTAAATCAAAAGGAGGAGTTAAAGTTATGAAGGATATTTGTATTTGTGAAACACATGAAATGATGAAGTAAACAATTCATCAACATAACCAAAAAATTATTATCATTCCACAAAAACAAATTATATTAAAAATATATACCTTCTTAACAATTATGGATTCATCACTATTAGTCCTTTTATACCATACAGAATTAAATTTCACTATTTATAATATTTTAAAAGTTAAAGAAAAAAAATATAAATTTAAGAACCTGTAGAGACTTTAAAATAGTATTAACTCTGAATTCAAATATATATTTTTTTTAAGTGAGACAGGAGGATCAACGAAAATTATTATTCACATAAATATAATCTTCAGATCACTATTTTTAAAACTATATGTAAAACTGGAAATTATAATCTCTCACTAATTAATTTTTTAATGATAATTAGTGGTCATTATCATGATTATGTTAGTCGACAGGGGTAAAGTGGATCCAATCGACTCTTTTCAACGGATAATGAGACGGAACTTTCTAAAATGACATGATGTGAGGTTTGAGAAAAGGATATATAATAGTATATTCGTGTATAATATTATAAGATAATACATGTACATATAATATTTATTTTCTTAATTTCAAATTTTAATAATGAAAATTCATATTTTTATATATTTTGTTACCTAATTTTTAATTTGACAAATTTCATGCCAACAGTTTAAAACTAAACACGGTTTGCGTTTCTATTTAAGGTTTATCAAATATTTAAAGTTGCGATGACTTATCATAATTGTGGATTGACAGATCATGCATGTTAAAATTTAAAAAGGTTAGAAAAAGTATAAAGGTTTTGTTTATTTTGACTTAATTGCATATTTTACTTAAAAAAGCTTCATATATTTTACATTTTATCATTTCAAATTTTAATTTAGTAAATATTAGCATTGATATTTCAAAGTGGAGTGTATTTTATCTTTTTGTTCGTCAAATATTTAATACCCTAATGACATGACGTAAATGTGTCTTAAAAAATAATATGCATCACAATTATAAAAGCATAATTTTTTATTTATTTAAATGACTAGTATGAAGATCTTTTTTTCTTTTATCAGCCACTAGTAATGAAGATGTTTAGATATTTGGTTCGTAGTAAAAGATGGAGAAGAAATGGAACAATAGACAATTTTTGTGGTCCTGGAAGCAAAAACTTGCAATGAAGAAGAAAAGAGAAGAAAAAAAATCTCATGAACCCTAAATAACACCATTAATTATAGTTTAAGTGAAAAAATAAATAAAGCATGATTTTTTTTAATTTTATCATAAATATCTCTTAAGTACACACTCGAGTCTCACTATTGGCACATTAGCATTTCACACTCACACCAAGATATCAAATACAGATAATTTTAAAACAATGATAGTGAAATTTACCAAAATGGAAACTATATAATAAAATGAGCAAAAGTGAGAAATTTTAAGTAAAATAGATAATTAAACTTGTATGAAAAGACTTCATATTTTTCTTAATTGAATATAAATTATTTGTAGAACATAATTATATCATATAACCAGTTAAACATTTTATGAATCTTAAATAGAATGGTAAAATTTTCTTAATTTCTAAGCATTTGTGGTAAAAGTTACGAAATTAAAACTTAGGTGACAAAATGTGTAAAAATGTGAAATCATAGTAATAAAATGTGTAATTAAACCTATATTTTTGTAACTTTTTTTTCTTGTATGATTGTATTAAGGGATTTTAAAGTTTTAATTTTTTTTAATTGGAGTGACGTATGTAACACTTCAAAATATATATATATATATATATATTGTATTATTATAATAATGTTATTTTAATGAATAAATAATATATATGTATATATGTGTAGGTGGTAAAAGAAAGTATAAATATAACATTTTTAGTTTTGTATTTGTACGGGATTTTTTTTAGCATCTCCACTATTATTTGTTCTGGTGTAAAAAATACCAACAATGAGTTAATTTTTCAAAATATTATAATTTGAACATATCAAAATATTATCGTATATTTTTATATTAAAAAATTATTTTTTTAAATGAATTTACTTGAGTAATATAATACGAGTTTTAACTCAGGTATAATTGATTTAATATTTCTTTATCAAGTGTTCAATTGTTTAAGTGACTAATTTTAAAGGAAATAAAATCAATTATGATTTTTTCTCTACCTGACCTTATTTTATCATTTGAGTTATATGACTTATTACTTAAGTCATAAAGTTTTAGAACATTACACAAACTTAGACTCATCGTCACTTGAGCGATCACTTTTTTGCTTAAGCGGTGAGAGCTTTAGAGGGGAAATAATTGTTTTATCATTGTCTCTCTCTCAAGTTACAAATCATATATTTGACAAGAAACATTGTTACTCGGCAAAAAGTGCTAGATGCAAGCAATGATTGTTCACCGGTTGTGCATTACTCAAGCGAAAATTTGATGCTCAAGCAAAATATGCATAAAATCAGCTAATCAAACACATTGTAATTTAGAGGAAAAAAAATATCATTCAATATAATTATGCACATGTTGACATATATAAAATATCTTGATATACTTATTAAGCACCTGTTAGTGACTACAAATTGTTTCAAACTGAATTTGAATACTCAAAATCTAAATTTAACTCAATATATTGGTATAATCTAATTCACTATGACTGATATGAGTCTAAGTGTGAGTTTAAATCTCATATTGAATAAAAATAAAAAAATTTAGCAATATATATATATATATATATTTATAAAGATCCACAAACTCACCTTAAAATTTTAGATTAAATGTAATGTCAAATTTTTTTGTAAGTTTTGTCCCATTATTTTAAAATATTTTAAATCCTCACAATTTTTTCATAAAAGAAATGTACGAATATAAAAAAGACTCCTATTTGAAATGACAAACAATTCATATATATTTATATTTATATTTTTTTTCATCTTTTATTTCTTTAAATCACATCTCTCTTAATATGAATTATGTTTAATAATTTCTTTTTTATCTTTTTCCTTATTTTTTCAATTTAATCCCGTTATTTTTAAATAGTCAGGTTGGTCTCTTCCATTAAATTGATGTTAACAATATTTAAAAGGTGCGATTTGACATTGACTAAAAAATATGACAACTAACATCTAATGCAAATTGTGAAGCTAGCAAATTCAATCCTAATTTGTACATATATCTTCTATGTGGATAACATGTAAAATGCCATAAAGTCTTTAACAACAATTCAATATAAATAATAGGAATTTTTCATTATTCATTGATCTAGTTGTGAACAGTGAAATAAAAATGAAAACTAATAATTTATAATTTATTTTCTGATTTTAAACTGTTTTTATAAAACACTGTGTTTGTACCATAATATTATTATATTTTATTATTATCGGAGATAATGAATTACACTATGAAGGATCTTAAACGCACATAAAAACGTGCATTTTTTTTTTCCAACACAGTTTATACCTTACAAAACACTGCGCTAACAGCTTCTTCCTCATAAAATACTGTCAAACCATTTTAAAGATGCGATATAGTTCAAAATTAAAAGAAAAAAGAAAGTTAAAAGCTGATAAATTATTTTAGAGAAATAAGAAAAAAAAACTAAAGTTTTAATATTTTTAAACATTAAAAGACTTAAATATAGTTTTAAACCAATATAACTTTTGTTTTAAAAATTGGAAGAAACGTAAGTGGAGCCCACATCCGAATCAGTGCCAACGTAGATTGTCAAAAATCTGATAAGATTTGGGTCACACACTGTCAGCAGTAGTTAGTACAGTGACAGCTCAGCATACAGTATAAGTCAATTTCAAACGCTGAAATTTTCTTGTAAGTTCTAAGACATTATTTTCTATTTAATATGAGACCAAATTTATATTCAAAATCTTAATAAAAAATAATTTTCAATATGTTCTTCAATATAATTTACTAAAATGGCTTAAAACGAAATTAGATTTTATAAACAAAATTAATTAATTTTGTAGTCTTAAAGTTAAAGAAGAATCCGATTTTAGCCTCTCGAATTATAAACATAAAAAAATACTTTAGTTTTTAAGTTTAAAAATATACAATTTCAGTATCTCAAATTTGTGTGTAGCAACTAAGAACAAATGAAATTTTTTTTAATCCCTTACATTCAATGTTTAAAAATTAGAAAAACCTATCTTTTTAAATTTGAAAAACCGAATCCGAATTCACTCGAAATTTTAAGAATTGACAACATATATATTAAAAAACAATAGATTTAGTTGCCATTTTTATTATGATTATTGTTCACAAATTTTTATATATATTTTTTCATAATTTTCTTTTTTTTTTTAATTTTTTTCACTGAGGATTTATTTTAACAACCGTGTTAGTTTGTCCTGTTTTCTTTATTTTTTTTATGAGTTTCTGTCTATATATACAAAAAAAATTTTCCTATTTTATAACTTTAAAAATATAAGTTAATTATTTTAATGATTATAACATTTAAATTGTAAAATAATCAAACGAAAACTTTAAACTATATATTTAACTAAAACATAATATAAATTTAATGTTTAATTTACTATTTTTATGCATTATTTGAATTAAAATATAATGGATATCATAATACATTGATATGTTTAAATTAATTTTTTTTAAATGTGTGATGAATTACTCGTATATTTACCCAAGTAGAATAAAATTTAACTGAGATGCAAATTATTACAATTCTAAATTTATCTTTTCTAAATTCGAATCCATTTCGTCTTTCGTGGGGACGTAATGCAATTATAATCAGCTTTCTGATTGGTTGCCATGTAAACAAAGAGAAATAGTTATGTAAAAGAAATTAAAAACATATTTTAAAAATATTTTACATTTGATTTATTAAGTGAATAAAACGTAAGAATTAATGTCTAATTATATAGTAAATTAATATTTAATTTAATAATATTTATATTTATTGTTTGGTAGTACAAGTGTAATCATGATATGTGTAAGAAATAATTCATAGTTTGATAATTCATTAAAATTATGTTCAAAAAATAATTAATATGATTTTAAGTAACTATCACATGTTTAATCACACATTAAAAATTTTCTCAATATGAAAAATTAATATTGAATTAAAACAACTTTAATAACTTTTATATTAAATAAAGTTTCATATCGGGTAACATCAATTTATTTTTAAAATAGACTATCTAAACATAAGTTATTCAATTTTCAAATTCAATTTTATTTAAATATATTTTACGAACGCAGATTGAAACTTAATATAAATTGATATAAAATCAACCAAGATAGAACAGAGAAAGGATGACTAATAAGTTTCAAGTCATATTCAAAGAAAAATAAAAGCTTTTCACCTTTTAAAAAAGGTGAAAAGTTATAGAATTGCAAAATAATGTAGTAAAAGGAAGAAAAAAAAGAAAAATGAGTATTTAATAATTTATCATTTCTCGAAGTTATGAATTTTATGGAGAATTGGAATCAGAAGGAGAAAAAAATAAAATTTCAATGGTAGGTGAAGGTGGTAATTTTGTAGAAAAAATGGGGCCAATTGCCAACAACAAGTGTATATAAACCAAGCAAAAACAAAGGGAATGCGCACAAACATTTGTACTCATCTCTGTGTCTGTTTTTAATAAATAATTCACCCTTCTACAACAATTGCTGTGCACCTCTTTACTTTTTTTTGTCAAATTCTTCCATTCAACAGGTATGTTAGGAATCAGCATTTGTCAATTTGGTATAATTAGTATTCTTTTTATGCAATGGTTGGATTGTTTGGGGTTCAACTTTGATGAATTATGCAACTACAAATTTGCCATTTTTTTTTCTTGGATCTGGATTTGGCTGTGGAAAACCCATTAGAGAATTTGGGCTGTGATTACTGGGGTGTGTCTGTTTTACTCAGCGGTGAAGTGGGTGAGCATAAAGTTAGTTTTTTTTTTAATCTTGTTTATTATTTTCCTTGGTTGTTACTTGCTTTGGTAGGTAGTTGCTTTTACCTATTTGATTTCTCTCTATTGATGTTTTGTTAATTGGGGAAGTGAAACTTGAACCATTGTTGGCTACTTTGTTGAAAGGAATTTCATGAGTGGGTGAGCATAATTTTGTGTTTGATGTATATGCTGGAAAAGTAATATGATGTGTTACTCTTATCTGGTCCATAATAGACAAGGGAAAGTGAAAGTGGGATGTATAACTTTGTTTTATACTTGAGGAATTGGGGGTGCTTAGTCAATAAAGTAGATTTATGAAAATGGTGCTGGGAGGAGCTGAGAAACCTCTCGATTCCTTGGTGTATACATATATGCTTGGAAAGTTTTAGATAATCTGCAATTACTAAAACTGGTACCAAAATTACCAAGTTCAAAGATGGGTGTACCACAGAATCTCAATCTGTAATGATAGTGGAAGACAAGTGGAATGGCCTGCTACTCTAGTCTACTTTAGTCATGATATGCAAAATAGAAAAATGCAATTTTAGTCTTTTATTAAAAACGAATAGTGACCAAAGTACCAAAGGCTAAAATGGTTGACTTGATCCAATCATTCACCTTTACAATTTGTTGCAGAACTTAATGTGAATGCCTCTTTAGATAGTGACAAACTATATGAACTCCAATCTTTAATACATTATTGTGTATCTATACTTACACTATAAAGTTGGTTAAAAGGTGGTTAATCTGTTCGCTATATCTACTTATACTACATTCAGATTAATCCTGGTGACTTTTTTTGCTTCTGTTTTCATTTCTCTATCTGTAATTTTTAGCTATTATTTTTTCCAGGTCTTTGTTAATGGATGCTAAGTCGGCTGTGGAATTAATGGAGTCTTCCAACGAGGTTCATTTTTCTGGATTTCACATGGATGGTTTTGAGCAAAGAAAGGCTAGCATAGAACAGCTAACAACCTCGGAAACTGACATGTATAAACAACCTTTTGTCATAGGTGTGTTTTCCTGTGCAAACTGCCAAATTAGTTCACACGAGGTCTTGAAGTTGTGTTACGGAGTACATGAACAAAATCACTACTGTTAAAGCACAATTTTGTACTAGTTGAAGTAATAGAGTTTCTTGACTTGAAACCTGTGTCTTTGTGTGAAAAGTGACCTATTCAGGTAGAATCATATCTGCTTTGAAAAGAAATCACAAATTCTTCTTGCTGGAGTTATTACAAGTCAATATGAAATTTAATTACATAGCATCTGTATATGGCTCTGAGTTTTAGCATCATAGTATCATTTCAACTAATATCAATGTTACACGGTCCTTTATGCTTTGCAAATTCCGTCAATTAAAATAGACTAGAGTTTTTTTATACCTCAAGGTGCTAAGTTTGGATACCTTGCCTTCAATTCTTACCACTTCTCTTTTATCTTAGTGATTCTAACTTGCTTATGTTTTATGATGCAGGTGTTGCAGGGGGTGCAGCATCTGGCAAGACAGCAGTTTGTGATATGATTATTCAACAGCTTCATGATCAACGAGTTGTACTTGTTAATCAGGTATTGAATTTATGTTTATACTTCTCGATGATCAAATTGAAAAAAATATAATAAAGGGATCATTGAAAACAAACTATGGATTGGTTTGTACATCAGGCCTTATATGCATCTTGTTCTATCCATGATCTGAATCCATTCGGATTCTGTTTCCCTTTGATCTTCAAAGAATTTTAAGGAATGCTTTTATTACCATCATTGTAAATTTGACTCCGTTTACAACAAAATGCATCATCTATGTTTATTTTTATTTTTTTAGTGCTCGTCTAAGCTCTTTTCTGCCCTTAGCTGATATCAAGAACACATGTCTCTTTGGGTAATACTGTCAAAGTATACTCTTGTGTTATTTCTTTGCCATTCATGTCATTGATTATCTCTATTTATTCATTCTATTAGTTATTCCTTCCTTTTGGGTGGCATGTTTCCAAATTTGGTCCATACATTTCTTAACTTATGTTCATACATTGAGCTTGATAAATAAACTATTTATGGCAGGATTCCTTTTACAATAACTTTTCTGAGGAGGAACTTTCACGAGTACAGGATTACAACTTTGATCATCCTGGTAGTACACTTCGTTGTCATTACTGACACTCTCTTCATATTTAAGTATTATAAATTGAATATTCTATGGTTTTGTCTCTTTTTATTAACATGCATTTTTACTTTTGAGAATGAGGGTCCAAAACTTTTGTTCATTCTCATGTTTTAGTCATTCTAGTAAACTAATTATGAACTCATTAACTAAAGCTACATGCTAGTGAATTAAAATATTAGTTAACGATAATGCACTGAGAGTGTAAAATAGTTTTACTCTATTATCCAATTACAAATCATGTTGATATGACTTTTGAGGTGATTATTGTAAAACTCAACAAAATTACCATGGTGATTGGATGACACTGTAAAAATGTTATATAGAGTGAACACCTTTTTCTTTTTCTTAAAATATTTCTAAAAATTGATATGGTAGCAAGACGAGTGAAAATATTGACATTTTAATTTTATTAAAGAAACTATGTTAATATTCTTGTACTTATGTATGGTTTGATATTTAATTAGATGCTTTTGATACTGAGGAATTGCTTCGTGTTATGGACAAGTTGAAGCATGGTGAAGCAGTAGATATTCCGAAGTATGATTTTAAGACTTACAAGAGTGATGTGTTAAGAAGGGTATATCTCTGGAACTTCTGTTTTTGTTGGCAGTTTTTTAACCATTTCATTAGAATGCTAAACAACATAAAATTGACTTAATACTTGTGAAGTGGCAAATATCATTCAAAAGAAAATGTTTCTTCTTTTAGTGCAAATTACAAGTATAAAATATATTTATGTGATAATCGAAATGCATATTTTAGCTTATACAAAGTTGTTGTCATTCTCTTTTCATTGTGTTGCTTTAACTTGTTTTCAGGTGAACCCTTCAGATGTGATAATTTTAGAAGGCATCCTTGTTTTCCATGATCCACGTGTTCGCGGGTTGATGAACATGAAGATATTTGTTGACACAGGTCCTTTATTATTTGTTTTCCATATTTAACTCGGAATTTCTTTATTGTAAGTTCTGCTGCATTTGTTAATTTAAATGGGATATGTTGTTAGATTCATTTATTTTCATCTCTTGTAATCAGTGTCTTCCCTTGTCCCTATAATCCACATTATGATATAGGAAAATTCGTATTCTCCATATTGTTTTGTATCATTTGAGAAATTTTGAGGGTTTGGGGTACTATGAGCCTATTTGTTACACTTTGTCCCATCTTCATATTGTTACTTTTTTTCATTTATTTGTTGGTTCTTTATTTTTTCGTTAAATTGATATTATGTGTATCTGCTAGGTATTTTCTAAGCGAGTATATAAACTTAATGTTTAAAATTGTAGAGTATTCAATTCCAACTTGTACTTGTTTTACTTATGTGTCTTTATTGAAATACTGAGTTAAGTTGTTACTTTACATTTTAAAATGTTCAGTGCAGATGCTGATGTTCGATTGGCAAGAAGGATTAGGCGTGATACTAACGAGAAGGGTCGGGATATTGGAGCAGTTCTTGATCAGGTAGCAACTTTCTGCCACACCATTTACATAACATATTTTGATTACTTCTTACTTCTTTTTCACCTTGTTATATTTACTTCGTTGCAAGACTTGGGAAATATAACTTTTAGTTTCTTGCTGCTGGTTGGTTACTATGCAAATTCCTTAATATAGAAACATATGATCATTTGTGCTGTATGGAATTAAGACATTAAGGATTCTTTTTGTTTGAAAATATTCGTCTAGCTATCATATTCTTCATCAGATTTTCATGGTTAATATTAACCATTTAATGGATATTTTGCAGCTGATTCTTTTGTAATATTTATTGCAGTATTCAAAATTTGTGAAGCCAGCTTTTGATGACTTTATTCTTCCAACAAAGAAGTATGCTGATATAATTATACCCCGTGGAGGAGATAATCATGTGGCCATTGATTTGATCGTACAGCATATCCGCACAAAGCTAGGTCAGCATGACCTGTGTAAAATATATCCGAATTTATACGTTATTCAATCAACTTTTCAGGTACCCCTTTGATTATAGACATTTTCAGTCATCCCACTTAGAACACACCAATCTTTGATTTTTACTTTTAAGTTAAACCATCTTGGTCATTGCTTCCATGCAGATACGGGGTATGCATACGCTGATACGTGATGCTCAAACAACGAAGCATGATTTTATATTTTACTCTGATCGTTTGATTCGATTGGTAAGTAAACAAGTTTGGTTTTTGTTTCTGATATAAATGGCAATATGACATCATAACAATTGAACTTGACCAGGTTGTTGAACATGGTTTGGGGCATCTGCCATTTACAGAAAAGCAAGTACTCACTCCCACTGGTAATATTAACTTCTTAAATACTTTCCTTGTAAGGTTATTGTGATGTACAAGTTTTATGTGCTATTTTTTTCTTTTTGATCTTTTTGGCAACAATATTTAGATGAATTTTTTGACTGCCATATCAGGTTTTTTATTGCTGCTGTACATGCTCCGTTGTCTCCTTTCATTGCAAATTGTTGTGGATAACATGTACATTGGATGTCTAGGTTATCATGTGTTGGTGTATTGTTACAAATGAGGAGTACATAAACTACACGTAATTTGCTATATTCTACAAATGACTATGGCTATAATTTTAGTTTGTTTATTTTCTGGTGTTAAATTTGTTATCCTATGCCTAAAATGCGAGTCGTGGTAGAGGTTCTAACATTATCTATTGAAGTTGATTAAAAAATGTCAGCACTCCTGTATACCCTCTAATTATTTACATTTTCATGCCTCCATTTGATATGAAATCAAGGTATGATGGCATGATGATGTACTTCATGAACCCATGTTGAAAGGAGACTACGAATAATTCATTCATTTTGGCTTCTTCCATGTGAAGGAACAGTTATTGATAGTGTGAATCTAACGTCTGTCATGTTGCTGTACTTGGGATATGTGTCTGTTGTTTTCCATGATGTTAATTGGAACAGTTGTCATACTTTTGCGTATGTTTCAATGTGTTTGTCATATTTGTTCTTCTATTTACCTAAAAGAGTTAGTTTTGTTCACATTAGAACCTTCTTATGGTAACTGTTGATTCTTGTCCTCATATGCAGGTTCTGTATACACTGGTGTTGATTTTTGTAAAAGATTGTGTGGTGTCTCTGTTATCAGAAGGTATTAGTCTTGTCCAAAGCTGAAGTATCAAATCCATTAGATTGCATTTGGTGTCATGTCTTAAGGAATGGGGTTGATGTGAACTTGTATCTCCGCAGTGTATAATTTATTGTTTGGAGATTCATTTTCTGTGATCATAATTAACATACTCTCATTTCAGTGGGGAGAGCATGGAGAATGCTTTGAGAGCATGCTGCAAAGGTATCAAGATTGGGAAAATTCTTATTCATAGGGAAGGTGACAATGGTCAGCAGGTTTGTCTATCTGCATGTATGCCTTAGTACAAATCTCAGTTTCATTTCTTGACAATGATATCTTATCTTTGATCAACGAACAGCTAATATATGAAAAGTTGCCAAATGATATCTCAGACCGGCATGTGTTACTCTTGGACCCTATACTTGGAACAGGTTAGTCATTCTCTTTTGTTTTGAAGTTGCAAGTGTGTGCTATCTATTGCCACTACATTGTAGCAAGAGTAGATTTAAAAGAAATTGATATTTGGTGTTTCTGCTTTTCATTGAATTAGCCTCTTGAACATTTTCATCCTAGGTAATTCTGCTGTTCAAGCAATTTCTTTACTCATAAGGAAAGGTGTACCTGAATCCAATATTATATTTCTTAATCTCATATCTGTAAGTGACCAATGTCTTAGTTCCTCTCTCTCTTTTCCTCTATGTTATTGTGTTATCTCATATCTCATATCTGTAATTTTCATTTTATCTCTGCATCTTTTCAGGCACCTAAAGGTGTGCATGTTGTATGCAAAAGTTTTCCAAGAATAAAGATAGTAACATCTGAGATTGAAATCGGTTTGAATGAAGATTTCCGTGTCATACCCGGCATGGGCGAGTTCGGAGATAGGTACTTTGGAACAGATGATGATGATGAGCAAATGGTGGTTTCTTCACAGTAGTTATAGTTTGGCAAAATCCATGATAATTTTTGGTTACTAGTTGGTCTTCTAGAAAGTTGATTTGAGATTTGCTTTATGAATTTTGTGCTGGGATCTGAATTTTAGTTCTAAATCAATTTTGACACTATTGGACCTTTGATCCCCTTATTTTTATTGTCCTTGTGCTTATTCAAGTTTATGGAAATTTATGTTACCCTTTTACTGTACTCTAGAAATTTTCTCTGAACCTGTGTTGATTTTTACAAACCTTACTCTGTATATATAGAAATTAATGTATAAGTTTATTTGATAGATTGCATGTTTGGATGCCCAAATCCTAAGGTAAGTTATCAAATATTTAAATTTTAGTAAATCTCAATTCAAAAAATCTACACAGAATTACTTTTCTAAGATTTAAATATAAGTAAAGGCAACTCATTTATATGCTAATTATGAATGTATTTGTTTGCAACAATGTAAATCGGTGCCAAGTGCTGCCTCCAACATTTTCTGGAAATAATTTCAGGTTTGGAATTTTTGCAACAATCTATCTTTTTTGTTCCTTATATTTATTCCGTAACTGTTCTTACAAGTTTTAATAAAGTATTTGTGGTTTGGTTTAACTAAATTTTTTTAAAATATTTATCATGTTGATGTTGACAGCGTGTGAAGAGTTAGATGTGTTAAGAATAGAACTGTTCTGAAAAAATAATTGAAAATCGATTAGAAAAATTAATGTTTAATTAAAATGGAAAAATTATTGATCTATTTGAATTTTGTTTATTATAACTTGAGTGGTTCGGTTCATTGGAATTTTTTTCATAACCAAATGGTCTTGTTCGGTTTGTAGTTTCATATATTAAAACTAACTCACAATGTTATGCAATGAATTTACGATTGTCTCACTCCAAATTTTTAATGCTATGCTTATCAAATTTTAAGGACATATAAGCCGTAAATGAAGGTAACCAAAGGCCAAAGTACCAATTTGTTAGGCCACTAGTAGGACAAGGATTTGCTAATACTATACGTGATTAAAATAATGTGAGTGTCTACTTCAAGATTCTATATCATGACTTCCAGATATAAGGCTCACTGTATAATAAATTATACATATGTAATTTTGAAATTCTAGTTCTCACACTGCACTGATATTTGCCAAATCTTTTACACATTTTGACTTTTACTATTTTAGACTGTCAAAGAAAAAGAGTCTCCCAAATCTAATTGCTGTTTAAGAAAAACTGTGCAATTAGGAATAAACAAAAACAGTGTAAGAAAGTGAATTCAATTCTCACTTTACTGAGTCAGATAGGAATCCACCAAAACATGTTCTCTATCTGCAATCTCAGTGTCAAAATTTGTTTACACTATCATCCAATCATTCAGTTTCATGATAGTTACTTTAAAAATCATAAATATCCTGATTTCTAATCAATTAACAATTTTCTATATTAACAACATACAAAAATTAAACTGTTTCTTAATCATGTATCAAGTAGTTTCCAGACTCCTGTTTTCTCACTGGTATGGTATTACTACAAGTTATATATGAATCCAAACATAGAAAAGCAATAAACAAGCATAAAAATTCTACTCTTTACATTCATCTCTTTGTGATGCACTTCCTAGCCACCAAGACACCAGTTGGTGGACCAGTCATCTCTATCTGGCATCTGCTATGCAACCAGTAAGACAAGTGTACTAACCCCATAGTTATTCTCACTTTGAAGGTTCCTCTTACATTGTACTTGACCCTGTTACCCTGCACCTGTCCTTTAAGGTTCACACCAATATCCTTAGGCAGAAACACCAAGCTGGATATGAAGTGCAGTGATTCCAACCTGCTCTCCCTTCTCCTCTGAGTAAAGGGCTGAATGGACTGTGTTGATATGATCCTGTCTGAGAAGAAAAGTTCAACATCCAAAGACTCAAAGTTTACATCAATTTTCCTGTTGGGGTTGGTGATGTTGGCAAGGAGGGTGAAGTCCCCATTGAAATATTCTGGTGAGTCAAAGTACACTGAATTGAGATTTGCATTGGGGATGTCAAAAGTGGGGTTCCTAGGTTTGATGCCTAGGAAGATGATCAAAGTTGCAACTCCAGAGAAGATAAGCACAAGGCTGAATATGAGGCACAACACTGCAGCAAACCATATGATGGGGTTGGTCCTTTGAAATGGAGGCTGCCTTAGTGCTGGTGGTGGTGGCCTAGTTGACTTTGTTGGAACATAATTTGGTGCTTCTGGTTCTTGAGAATGGTGTGTGATGGTTTGTTTTGTTATGAGAATTTGGTCAGGAGAGACTTGCTTGAATTGTTTTCTTGTGGCTAGGGGCGGAGGAGGAGGTGGTGGTGGAAGGGCAAGCATGGTTGAGAAAGTAGATGCTGCTAGAAAATGTGACACAAAGCAATGCTATGCAGAGAGATGAAGATGAAGATCATGATCATGATCATGTTGTTGTATATTTATTGTTGGAAGTAGAGTGATGGGTTAAGGAAAGTGAAGAAGGGATAAAGAAGCTTTTGATTTTTTAGTAGGGACAATGTGTTTTTCCTTTTTCTGGGTATTGACAAAAGTTAGGAACATTATGAACTAAAGTGGAGCTGCATTGAGATTTGGATTTTGAATGTTGGTGGTATTCGTACGTGGTAATGTTTGAGAATGTTCTGAGAATGAGTTCAACAGAGCCCCACATTCTCTGTTTTACCCTTTATGTCAGAATTCTATATTTGGATTCCCTCATTTCAATAATATATTAATCATAATGCTACATATGATTAAATTATATGATTATAAAAATATAGGGGATACTTTATTCATTATTTATAATCATTTCAAAATTCAATCATTTCTTTCAATTGTGGAGTGCAGGTTGAAAAACAAAGGCATGCAGAAAGAAAAAGCTTCCAACGTAGGCCCAATCAGGCCCATCTCAGAGTAAAAGCCCAGTACACTTAACATTGTTCCCAACATGGCCTCTAAATAAACAGTTCAGTGAAATATTATATAGTGTAAAATTCATTGACTTAGATTGTATTTTTTTATTATTCAATTATCATCAACCTTCTCAAATTTTATAGAATGCGCTGGTCATTAAACTTTTAAAAAAGACCATTTTTAAAAAAGACCATGACATCATGATCAATTAAAATCTCTCTCTCTGTCTCCCACCATACATAATGACTAATTAAAATATATTTTTCTTACTTTTCTTTTACTCATCTCACTTTCATTGAACAAATAAACCTTTTATATGACAGTTAAACTTTCTAACCATGGAATGAGTCTTTTCAAAATCGAAAATCAACAGAAATAATTAAAAAAATTCATCATATCTAATATTAAAGGTTACAATAGATAAATAATAATAATTTTACTAATATATATATATATATATATATATATATATATATATATATATATATATATATATATATATATAAATCTTCCACGCAAAAATAAGTAGAAAGCTCAACTTCCATGATCTCCACATTAAATTTTAACGAGACCCTAAAAAGAGAATAACATATATCATAATTATAAAACAAAAAGTAACTAAATCAAAATATAACACAATATTATTTATCTATCTATATATTTTATATACTAAAAAAAACTCAAAGTCCATCACTCTTTTTAACCAGTCACATCATTTTCTAATGAAGGACTTTCTCCGCCTTCAAATTAACTATCACTTCCATCTTCCATCAAATCCCCTCCTTGCAAATTTTAATTAAATAACATTTATTATAATTGTTTAATATTTTTATTTTCCTTTCTTCAATGTTTACATCCCCTGCATTGTGTACACTTTCACCTTTCCATAGTTTTTTTTTTTTCCTTTCACTATTTTCCGTTATTATGTTGATTACTTTAATTACATGGAAAACCTTTCATATATCACTATTCTATTATAACATATATTATGCTAGCAAATGAATTATATCCAAACAGTTTTAGTGATACAATATACTCTCTTTAATATTGGTAACAAAATTAGGAGGTTACAAGTAGAGTTATGAACTAATGAAATGTGGTAAATTAAAAGTTTTCAATGTACTAATAATTTAAAATTTGGTTTCGTAATTTTATCTAATAAAGAAAGACATTCAACTAAGTTTCTCTTTTCTAAAGTTCTAATTATTCAAAAAAAAAAGATGAAATTACTTTCAATTATAAAAAAAGTGATTTAAGTAAACGATGACTTACTTAAACAATATCCATCTATTTCCAAGAACATGGTTAACATGTAAAAATTATTTTTTATAGTTATATATAATTCACATTTGATAATGATGTTTGAAAATCATGATATTATTAAAACTAATTCACATTTATTTGAAATGATAAAAGAAAACCTTTATTGCGCAATTATCATGAAAGAATAGAAACAAATGTTAGTCTTACACTGCATTTTGCATTACGTGACTCTTGCACTTCCATTTTTGCGGTATTGTCCAACGGTTAAAAGTTTCAAGTTCAAATCTTCAGCGATAAAAAGGGTGCAGTGGTAGTGGCAGCAGCTACTGGTATTCTCACAGCTCCTGGCATGGAGGAAGCAAAGAACCAACGGGACACTATTTAAGAAGAAGAAGAAGATAATGCAAAATGGGTAACCCATTATTCGAGTGATCACCAAATACTGTTGGTGGGAGAGGGTGATTTCTCTTTCTCTCTTTCCCTGGCCAAATCTTTTGGCTCCGCTGCCAACATCGTCGCTTCCTCTCTCAACTCCTACGGTATCTCTCTATCCCTCCCTCCCTTACCCTTTAGCTTTGTGTTTGTGCTTTTGGCTTGCGCAGCACGTTTCCATGATAAAGTTTCAATCTTGGCACGTGGGGTAGTGAGAAATGTATGAGGAATAATAGTTTATGCTTTTCTTTTTAAAATATAGTGTCTTGGGGTTTTATCATATGTGGTTCTTCTTTATATGTTAGATTTAATATTCATAAAGTAACCCTAATATGTTTTTATTCTTGGTTTATGATATTATTATTGTTTTTACTTGGTTGTTTTGAAGATGATGAAAGGTAGTTTCTTGTTGAAACGTTTTAAATTTGTTAACTATGTTGTGTAGCACTTTTGCGGCCTTCCTTGATATTACATGATCCCAAAAACCTAGATTCCATGGCCAAAGTTGCAGATTCAAACTATCGCACAAGATTGTTGCATCTGGACAAGTTGATATATTTTTATCAGCGGGAATCAGTGGCGTGGTTTTGTAGGGTTGACATTTTTCATTTTTGTGGAAGTGAAGCCATTTTCAATGTTTTGTTGGGTTATTTTAAGCTTCCTTTTGATATTGTAAGGTATTTTAAGCTTTAGCAACGATCTGTTATCTGTTTGCAACTTTCCCTTTTTGTAGTTTCTACTATGTTCTCATTCTCCACAATTTGGGAAAGTGTTGTTTATGATGTTTAATGTTTTATTCTATCTATCCGCCCATGGATGTATCTATTTTGGTATAGTTTTGAATGTGTTTGCTAAGACAATGTGGAAAGCTGATGAATGAGAATAAGGGGTAACTTTTAGAGTCACATGGCTCACGTGTTCATAATGCAAATTATCTCTCACGTGTAGATGATGTTACTAAGATGTACAAGCATGCAAAGTCCGTGTAGATGATGTTACTAAGATGTACAAGCATGCAAAGTCAAATATAGATGACTTGCACAAGCTCGGAGCATGCATATTACATGGAGTTGATGCAACCAAAATGGAGCTTCATTCAGATTTAAAAATGCGAAGGTTTGATCGAGTTATATTCAACTTTCCTCATGCTGGCTTTCATGGGAGAGAAGATAACACATTGCTGATTAAGTGAGTTTTTTTTTTTCTAGTAAAATTCTGTTTGTAGACCGATTAATATCTTAAGTACTTCATAAGGAACAAAAATATATATGGGATATTCGTGGTTCTCCTTTGCTGATATATGATATAGTGTAAAAGTTTAGCATGTTCTCTCTTCTTTGTGGAATGAGAATTGAATTTCATGTTTTGCAGAGTATGTTAGATTACTTTGTTTATCAAACATGTTTTTTTAATTTTGAAATATCTACACGTTTACAAGATGCATAAAACCCTTGTGCTTGGATTCTTCAACAATGCAAGTTGCATGCTCCGAGCCAATGGTGAAATACATATCAGTCATAAGACTACAGCACCTTTTAGCCACTGGAACATCGAGAATCTTGCTGAACAATGCCTTTTGACTTTGATTGAGTGTGCTGACTTCAATAGAGAAGATTACCCTGGTTACAATAATAAGAGAGGTGATGGCAATAGATGCGATGAACCCTTTCCACTTGATAAGTGCTGCACATACAAGTTTGCTTACATTCCTCAAAGTAAGCGAAAGCGTATGAAGAGAAAACAAATGATGGTTTCTAGACAACAAATAAATCTCCCAGTTCAAGAGATTGAATATGCTGTTGAGCAATTACCAACTTCAGCTCATCTCAATTATTATACTATAACAAATCACTATCTAACAATGAAAGAAGAGATTGCCTTAACAAATAGGCATGCTTCAAATTCAATCACTGGGTGGCACTCAAGTAGCATGGCAGAAGTGCATGGAAGAGGTGCTCCTTCTGGTGGCTATTCTTCTCTTTTTAACCCTTCAAGAACATTGCAACCAATGAAGCCATTGCAATCTTTGCAACCATGGCCAACATCTGCTAATGTCAGATGCTCTATGACAGATCACATTAGAGCTATGGAACCTGTTCCTGAACCACTCTATACTCGAAGAACATTGCAACCAATGGAGCCATTGCAATCTTTGCAACCGTGGCCAACATCTGCTAATGTAGGATACTCTTTGACAGATCATATTAGAACAAGGGAAACTGTTCCCAAACCACTCTATACTCGAAGAACAATGCAACCAATGCTGCCATTGCAACCATGGCCAACATCAACAGATATTAGATACTCTCAGACAGATCATCTTAGAACAATGGAAACTGGTCGTGATGCTAGAAATGAAGGGTATAGGGTTAATGGTGGCTGGTCAAGTTATTTTCAAGAAGAACATGGTGGAACAATGCATACTGCTCCATTTTCACATGGTGCTAGAAATGAAGGTTATTATCAGGCCTGTGGTGGCTGCTCAAATGATTGGCAACATGAACACTACAGAACAAATAATCAGAGTGCAAGTTCTCTTGATGGAGCAAGAGTAAGTTGTGACTTTGACAGATTCATTGCTGAAGTGCCTGGGAGGAGTGTTCAGAGTGAGCTTCACCGAATGAATATTTTGATGTCAGAGAGAAGGGTGTTTGTGCAGTCCTGATAGAGGAATTTCAATGCCAGTTGACACTGTTTTATTGGTTTGGTTTCTTCTGGCTCTCTGAAGCCTCTTATGTTCAACAGCTAAAGCTGGTATAATTTTGTCATTGACATTTTCCATGTGTCAATCTTTTGCAGTATGGTTTTTTGACTCTATGCACTCATGAAATTTTAACTTTGCCATCCAGTTATATAATTGTTTTGAATGATAAATCTGTTGATTTATACAATAACTGATAAAATTTGTATCAGTAATATTTTTTTGTTCAGTTGTCTGTATAAAATATTACACTGATTTTAAAAAAAAAAAAAAAAAAACAGCCTCACTTTTCATACTCAGTAAAATAATTTCAACACCAAATTTACTCGGAAAAGTTCCAAGTAAAATATATAAAAGTAACTGTGGCATTAGTTCTCAATTAAAGTAATTTGTTTTTACACATTTTAAACTGCACCACTTTATAAATAAAAAAAATATTAATAAAGTTTAGTTATGTGAGATTACTAATAAGACTCTAGAATGTACTTTAGAATAAAGTCGAAAAGGGCCAATTAAAAGACTGGTTTTTTTATCCTTCAATTGTTAACTTATTAAATTCTTTTTTCATATTACCTTAAATGGGTTTAAGAGTCAATTATATGGAAATATAATAATATATACAAAATTGAAGATTAATTAAATCAATTAATTTTAAAAATCTGAACACTAAAACAAAAAATAACTTTGTTTCAATTTTTAACATTGGCTACCCAACGGGCTTCTGTGACTATGAAGCCCAATATGCGTGAACTTTAGTTTGTTAAGATTTCATAAAAATAATAAATATAATAGATATATATAAAATAATATTTTTATTTAATAAAAGAGTCAGGATGGCCGAGTGGTCTAAGGCGCCAGACTCAAGTTCTGGTCCTCGTTTGAGGGCGTGGGTTCAAATCCCACTTCTGACAGTTTTTTACAATTTTTCTTTTCTATTTTTACTCATTTTGGATATTATTTTCATTTGTTTTTTAGTCGTATCAACATTTTTTTTTTTCAAATGGAATAATTCAAATTGGATAAAATACTGCTGTAGTATGTTTGATTATTTAAAAAAAATCCAAAAAGATTTATTTTAAATTTAAACAAAATAATCATAAAAAAGTATAATAACTAAAACTACTTTCTTTTACGGGATAAAAAATTAAACTAAATTCTTTAGAGATAAGAAGAAAACTAAGACTTTGTTTTTAAATATTAAAAATTAATTTAAGTGACTATTTTAAATATATTAAAACTGGAGTAAAAAATTAAAAAAGAAAATAAAAATTGAGTAAATATGTATCCAAAGGAAGATAAAAGTGGACCACACAATTCCATTTCTATCTTTTATTTCTTTATCCAAAAGGAATAAGAAACATAATATTAATTATTAATTGATTTTTTCTTATTTTGTAAAATTAAAAAATATATCTTGAAATAATATATATTTTTTAATTTCACAATAAATATTTTAAAAATAAATAATAGCATAAAAGTTTGATTATTAATAAAAATGCAGTCTTCAATAGCCTTATTCATTTTAAATAGCAATGAGAAGGTGAATTTGTTGTACCAACCTGTCCAAATCAATAGATCTTATGTCACTCTTGCTTAGCTTACCATTTTGGTAGGATTCCAAATGCCCTAGTTTCTTTTATTAAAAAATACTTAGAAAAACTCAATAAAATAATTAAATTTAAGCTTTTATTATTTATTTTTTGAAATTTTAATTGTTTAAAATAATGAAAATGTGTGCTTATTATTATTATTATTACATTTTAAAATTATACCATATTATGACTAGTATACACTGAAATTTTATAAATAACATACAAATATTGATTAAAGTTCTCATAATTTAAAATCAACTTAAAAAAAAATCATTGAACAACAAGGTAATTTTAAGTTACGAAAAAAATCTTAATTCATTTTACTCTTTTATATTTTTTAAGTGACTGTTGAGAAAAATATCCAAACAACATCTAAGTTTAGATTTAAAAAAATTTGTTTCGAACCGGAACATTCATTTTTATATATTTCTTCTACATTACTATAAATATAAAAAACATTTCTATAAATATAAAAGTTTTTATTTAATTTTTTTAATTATACAATCAAAAGATTAAACGTGTGTTTTAGATGATATAATCTAGAAAAATTTTAGATTACATATTCTGAAAATTATTTTAATCTTTAAATTATATTACTTATAAATCACTTTTATTCTTGGATTACACATTTCACATTGTGCAATCCAAAAATCTGAAAGAATTTTTGTATTTATAATGTGAGAAGAAATATAAGGAGGTGAAGAAATGTCCTACAAAAGATTGAAAGGCCTAAACTCTAAAGAAAAGTAGATTTCGTTTCAAAAGAGAAATAGGGTTAAAGAGGGAATTTTCTTCTCGTTTAACCATTGCAATTGAAACAGCTGCAATTTTCTAACCTATAAAATTAATATTATAAGAGTTAGCAATTAAGTCAAGTATTCACATTAAAAGGACTTTTAAATTAACGCAAAATTTTGTGTATTATACTTAAATATGAACAGCTTCATATGACCTTCGAGAATTAATGTTGCTAAACCCTCAGTTAAGCAATCATGCATTTGTTATATAAATTTCATTCTCTCTAATTTCTTTTAGCATGTCTTATTTTCTTGGAGTTTTAGTATTTCCTTACTCTTGCATTTAAATTTTTCTTGATTAATAAATAATTTAAATAAAACTTGGTGTTTTTTTTATTAGGTTCTGACTCCAACTTGTGGCCCCATTTTAGGGGAATTAATGACACACGACAAAATGCAATTGGCCTACCTCATTGGCTTCTTTTATTCTTTCAACTATTTTAAGAGAAAGGGTCGTTTTCAAAAACCATATACGTATTGCATAATTATTACTATATTATTTGCTATTTTTGAAGACCTAGATATTTTGCTTCTTCTCCTTTTTTGTCAACAGTCATGTGACCCATTCAAAGGCAATCATGAAACACAAGCATCAACCTTTTATTAAGATCATGAAATAATAATAATAGTAATAAGATGTGCATATATATATATATATGGTACACCACTATTAGCATGTTCATTTGTGCATATATATGGTACGCCACTATTAGCATGTACATTAGTTAATGTTATTTATGGTACACCAATAACTACTTAGCATTGAATTTTTTAATGAAATAATAAACAGTTCAAATTAATTGTTTGTAATAATTTATATTAAAATTTAGTAATTAAAACTAGTTTAAGCCTTTCTTTCACTTTTTTCTAACAATTTTGTGCCTTCACATCATTATCACCTTTCTCCTAAAATTAACTCAGCTTCAAAATATTCAAGAGATATAAATAACAATATAAAAATGTAATCTACAACCGAAATTTCCCAGAAACCTATAAGTGATCATCAAAATATAAAAATTATTCAATCACTTCAAAAAAATATCACAAAAGCTTTAAAAAAAATAATCATCCTCTTATAAGTTATGAATGAATGATAGATTCATTTAGTATTAAGCATAATGTTATCACTACAAGAAAAATGTTGTTTAGAGACTAATTTTTAGTTACCAAATAAAATGGTTACTAATTGTAATCAAAATAGTCACCAAATTATATTTTGGTTACTAAATAAGTACAAAATAGAACTAATGATTGAATCAGTGGCCAATTAAGTCAAATAATTTATATCTAACACTAGCTACCAAGGTTTTAGTGACCTATAATATTAGATTTTAAATTAGTCTCTAACTTAATTAGATACCAATTTCATTTGTTAGCTGAATATTGATCTCTAAATAGCTTTTTCTTGTAATGTATTATCATATTACACTTTGTTGTTTTAAAAGATATATAATAGTGAGGGATAACAGAAAATAAAAAAATCAAAAAAACAAAACTTATAACAAAAGTATTAGAAAAACTATTACAACTTTTTTTTAAAAATTTCAAAAGACCATGTAAAATAAAATTTGTGGTGGATCTTTTAAATACGAAGAAGATTATAAAAATTATTTACAAAAAAGAATATGAGATTGTATTATTGCTACCTATATTAAATTTTGGTATATTAACTTTCAACTTCACATTTCCAATCATGATATAATCGAGTTTCCACAAAGATCTTTTACTAATTATCTTTATGAATTTCACTAAATCAAATCTATTTTTCCATTTATTTTGAAAAAAATGTTATCTAAATATGAACAAATGACTAACAAAAATTTATAAATTAATATTAGGAGTGTATTAATGACTGATGAGTAATGAAAAAAAAAAAGAGATATTTTGTCAAAATGACACAAATCACAAAGTTAATTGATTGAAACTAATAAATTCATTGAGGAGATGAAACTAATAAATGTTTCTTTAATTGATTGAAAATCCACTTAGTTTGAATCAAATGAAAAAATAGAAGAAGTAGAATTCATATAAAAATAAATGAAAGTATTGAATGGGAATGTATAAAAATTATTTAATAAGAATATTTTTTGTCATTGTCCTCTTCACTTTAGAAAAATCAAGGTAAGCTAGATACTTAAATCATTCAAGATTCTCAACTAACAAAATGTTTGAACCCTTTAAAGATGAAGTGGAAAGTTAGAAGTAAATGACTAGAAAACTTACATTTTGAAGAAAAAATTAAAAATTTTGAAAGATAATTTTTGAGTTTTGGAAGAAAATATGTTTGGAAATATCCAGGAATGATACATGAAGGTGAAAGATTATTTGCTTATGAATTGGAAAAAGAAAAAGTGAACAAGGAAGACTAATAGATTAAAAGTGCAAGATGAAGGAGAGATTGAATAAGAAGTTAAGGACATTGATATGTATAATAAATAATGAATCTATCTTGGGAATAGGTGAATTGTAAAAGGTGACAATAACTTTAAGGATTTTCATTTAAAAATGTTAGACGATCATCCTACCATAATTTTTTCCTTTTATTTTACTGAGTGAATTGATTAGCAATTGATAGATTGATAAAATACATTAAATTTCGTAACTCATATGATAGTAACAGAAAACAATTTAGTGACAAAATTTATAAAAATACCAAATTTGAGCGGTAAAAACATAATTAAATATATTATTATTCATTTAAAATTAAAATTTTGACTCAATAACTTATACTATTTTGTAATGTAAGATTTTGTTATATAAATTACAAAAAAAAACACTAATTAAAAAATTGCCGTACTTAATCACATACTTTACCACAAAATTACTATCATTACAAAAATTTTATCACTCATAATGTTCTGTCATGATTTTTTTAATAAACTAAAATGAGGTCAAATGGTAACATTTTACTGGCAATAACCTTTTTTTTTTATTTGCCAAAATAAAATTTGTAAAATTTAAAAAAAAAATGATAGTAAATTGGGTGAAAAAACAACTTAAGTAGTAAAACTTGTAAGAAGACGATACTTTGTTAAAAGCTTTCAAATTTTGTCGTAATCATTTATCACCATTACCAAGAAACTAACCAAGTATACATAAGCATGATGAAGAATATAAAGAACAAAGATAGATTCTCTAATTATTCATGCACTTCATCTAGTGGAGATCAACTTATTGCCAAATTACCCTTAAAGAGTATAATCATGTCCACATTCGTTCATGAAGAGTAGCGTAAGTTGATTAAAAAATTATAAAAGCCAAAAAGAACACAAAGGGTTGCTTACGATGAAGATTAATGACAACCAATTCCAAGTGATGCAGTGTGTGGCCACTTGATTACATATACATTAAAAAATGTTTAATTTCAATTACTCAGATTGCATGAAAGGTTCCCCATTTCATTGCCTTCTACCATACGTCTCTTTTAGGTTTTTGTTTTGTGGTTTAACAACTTATTACCATGTTTGTCTTCTTTCTTGCTAAAGAAAATGAAATTTGGACTTTCCATGAAAGAGAAAACCAATTGAATCTCAAGATTCTATCTTTCTCAGTCAACGTCAACACCATACTTTGCTTTGTCCCTTATTTAGTGGAAATTTGTTTATATCATTCAATTTTCTTCCATTTATATATAAAGGGTAATCATAGTGCAAGTTAAATAGGAGAGAAGAGAAAGCTAAAAGTTAAGTGCAAAATAAACAAATTATGGAATTTTGAATTTTGTTTGATATTAAGTGTGTTATCCAAGCAATATTATTGACCATTTGAAACCTCTCCTCAGGCTGAAAAGCTGGTTATTTATATATTTTTATTCTCTCAAAGAAATTATGAGGTGTTCTAATAATACCTTTTTACTACTAGGAATGTGATGTTCCCAATGAAAGGTAGAACCATTTGTTGAAAATTTATTGGAATAAGCAATCTTCTTCACCTACTCATTTAGTTACAACTTCTTTCCACACCAACATATTTGAAAACTTGTTAAACTCTTAATTAGGCTAAAGTGCACCTAATTATTTTCTTCCACCCTGAAGATAAGAGGCAAACCAAAAATTCAACCTTCAGTTGAACTACAGTTACATTAGGTTCATGTTTCATGCACCAAGGTCAACTTGCAAGTGAGTCACAGGGCCACTTGCATCAGCAGAAAAAAAAGGGTATGGGAAGATCTGAAAAAAAATGGATTTTTCAGTGGACTCATTGCAGCAGAGTCTGGCCCATTTCAGAAGAAAATTTTGCAATTTGCAATTTGCAATTTGCAACTGAACCGTAACTGAGCATAACCAACCAACACACTCCACTGATGCAAGACACTGTTGAAATGATGAAATGAAGCATGCCGCAGCATTGGTTATATCAGCATCAGGGTCACATAGAATTAAATATCACAAGACCAAAGATTGCACCTTGGGACACGTGGAGAGAGAGTCAATAGGATGATCCAGTGGGGCAATTTCATCAAACTATACACTTTGGGAGATAAGTACAAGTGTTATGTTACACTGTTTCAAATATCTTTTCATAGATTTTCAATTATTAAGTATATTATAGATCAATCTCATGGATAATTACTGGTTCCAAAGTTTAAAGTCACTTTTACTGATAGCATTAACTTGCAGGTAATGAAAAAAATATGTAACTTACAGATAGATACATTTGAGTTTAAGAATATTATTAGTAGATTAATAATGGTTTGTGAGCAAAGTATGTTGGATCCACAATCCAAGAATGTGGTTTAGAGAAATTGGTGAGATTTGGAAGGAACAGATACTTTGCTTCAAAGCACCAAAAATTAAAAAATTCTTTTCCCCTTAAAGTAGGCTCACACATGACCCAACCACATGGTCATCCTGAATCAACACAAAATCCAACACGTACACCTTCTGCATCCTCAATGATATAAGCAATATAATGTTCAGACTTAGACATGTCTATAACAGACCAACCAATACACATTTATCATCATAGGCCATCACCATCCCATACCAATAAAAGTACAAATCACTCTCTCTTTTGTTTCTTTTAATCTCCAAAAAAAAGGGGTAAAAGCAACACCAAAATCCTTGCGTGTCCGAAACCCCTCAAAGAAATTGCAATCTAATCCAAGCGAGAGTGAATGTTGTTGAACACTTTCTGAAGTTTTGGGCTAGTTTGAAATAAAGATAAAAGAAGGAAAACAGAGGTGGGGGAAACAGAGTGAGGAAACAGAGGATTTTCATATGAAGAGTGAAGTGAGCTGGAGAAGAAAGAGTCAACCTGGGAAAGCCGGGAGAGTTTTTGTTGGAGGGAATTTTGGATTGCATCCATGAAATCACCGCAGCACTTGCTTTTGCTGATAGGATGAGCGATTCTGCATACAGAGTCGAAACCACCCCACGCCTTGCTCAATGGAGAATCGAAAACTTGGCTTCTTGCACTTACCGAAAATCCGATCCTTTCAAGATCGGAAAGTGGAATTGGTATCTCTCTATACATCTATTTCTCTATCTATCTATATGTTTATTTTTTCGTGTGTTAAAAAAAGGAAGTGATCATGTTTCATTTAAAGAGAATTAACATAAGAAACAGGACACGGAAACAGAAGACTCACGAGTGGGGTTCTGTTGTTTGATCAGCGAATTATGCAACACCCCACGTGGTTTAATTGGTTTTGGTGCGTGATGAGTGTTTGGTACCTCAGAAAGTTTGTTTTTTGCGCTATAATTTGAGGACCCTTGTTTTAGATTTTGTGCTGTTGATTTGGTGTGAAATTGGAACAAAGAGTGTGGTTTGATTTTTATATATATCTTTTTCTGGTTTGAAATGAAGGCATTTGTCTGTGGAGAAGAACAGGGTTTTGTTTGTTAAATTGTTTCCAGAAGTATCCAATCTTACAAGAGACAACCCTCCGATTGCATCTTTCATCATTCGGGTTGTAAGTTCTGTTGGAGATCGCAGGGTCATCACACACCCAGGTCTTAGTTTCTTTTTACCTTTTCTCTCTTTTTTGTTGGTTCATTTTACTTTTTCTTCTAGGTTGAGAATAATCAATAATCTTAGGTTCTTGTATGTATTAGTATGATGTTTTTGTACTTAGTTCAAAGTGCATGATAATTGCAAATATGGTATGGCTTATCTTGTGCCACTTTGTTTCCATCTTTACAATGTCTCAAAACTGTTTTGCTGAGAAATTCTATTTAACAGTTTCTTTTTCATGTTGACTGAGTACATGCATATATCTACTTTTTTTATATGGTGCAGAAATAAAGGACAAAGTGTTAAAGAACAACGAGGATTTTGTTTGGGCAATTGAGGTTCCACTAACTGGGAAATTCATTATTGACATTGAGTTTCTAGATTTGAAGACTGCTTCCCCAAACGTATGTTCTAAATACACATTTCTTTAAATATGGTTGTTTCTTTAGTTTTCATTGCAAATCATGATTATTTTGAGGCTTTGGAATGCGATTGTCTAGCTGAATCAATTTAGGGTACCACTAGGATTTTGTAATCCACAGTTATAATCATGAGCACTTAACTAATTCCTTTATCCGGCCATGATGGAAGATCATTAATAATGAAACATGAAGATTGGTGACAATGGATTAGTACTTAAACAGTAGAGTTTAATTATTATGCACTATAGTGTTAAACATTTTATACTTTCAAGCAATAAAAAATCATTATTTATGATAACTTTTAAATTATACGACTGTAGAAATCTTTTTTACACTGATCATGCATCTAAATTAAATTGTATGAAGTTATCTATTTTCATTTTGAGAGCAGTCTGGGTTGTTGGGAAGTCTCACATTGTGTGCCCCAATTCTTGGAATTTAAGATGAAATATGAGGGGTCATACATAGCCAATTGGTCATATGATCAATTTGTATTGAAAGCAACCACTGGTGGGGTTTCTTATATCATTAATATGTGTATGTCTGCAATAACTCAGTGTCTGATTGAATTTGGAACATCAAGTTGAGAATACAAATATACCTTACCTTATTTGGAATGTTATTTTTCAATGCAGGGTGGAGAACCTTGTTCCATTTGGGCAGAAGGATTTACTCAGCAAAGATCAAATGCAAATGCCATAGAGTCTCTTGGTAGAATGCTAACAGAAGGAATCCACACTGACATCACCATCAATGCTTCTGATGGAAGTATAGGAGCTCATAGAGCTGTTCTTGCTGCTAGATCACCTGTATTCCGCAGCATGTTCTCACATAATCTTCAGGAGAAAGAGTTGTCAACCATAAACATCTCAGATATGTCACTTGATTCATGCCAGGCTTTTCTCAATTATCTTTATGGAATCATCAAACATGAAGACTTTCTGATTCATAGGCTGGCCCTTCTTCATGCAGCCGACAAGTATGACATATCTGATCTGAGAGATGCATGCCATGAGAGTCTTCTTGAAGACATTGACACAAAAAATGTACTTGAGAGGCTCCAAAATGCCTCTCTATATCAGTTGATGAAACTGAAGATGAGTTGCATCCGGTATCTTGTGAAGTTTGGCAAAATATATGAAATTCGGGATGATTTCAATACCTTCTTGCATAATGCAGATAGGGATCTGATTGCTGAAGTCTTCCATGAAGTTCTTGATGCTTGGAAAGGATTCTGAAGATATCTGAACTTCAGGGAAGTGTAGGAAGGCATGGTGTCATTTAACATACTCAAGAAATAGGTTGTGTCAATTTGTTGTGCAGGATTTGTTTTGATGAACCTAATTCTTTCGTTCAGATGGATTTTTTACGATTTTATGTACATTCTTATGTTGTGGTCTTCAAACGTAAACCACAAGTTACTATTGTTTACAGAAAATGTAAATCATATGAAAGGAAAAAGAACATATGTTCATGAATGCAAATGATGCTTGATTGCTGCATTCTGTTTTGTTGCTCTAGAGAATTTTACATTTTAGAATTTACACATCATATTGCAATTCTGTGAAATAGGCATGAACACCATTATACCAAGCAAAAAATTAATGTCTTACACCTCCTTTAACAGCCATAAGACAAATTGAGATGAAGAGTTTTAAGTATGGAGATTCGAATACACTAAATGATTAACTACAAATTAGTAATAATAGTTTAATAATTCTGATTCTTGTTTTAATATCCATGCCATTGTTCTGTTCAGTTTGAAAGTAATTTTCTCTCGGTAAAGGCAAGTTAGGAAAAAAGGAAAATAAAAAGAAAGAAGCACAATGCATGAAGATGAGTGCACAAAACAAATTATTGAAAGGGAAAACACATAAGCCAAGTCAGCAAAATGGCAAATAAGACCACACGTGACAGAGAGAGAACATGCCTCCCACAAAAGGCCAGCATTTATAAGTGCTTCAACTCAGAGTTGTCAGATAAGCCAGATTGGCGACAATACAACAGCTAGTTAACTCACTGTTTATCATAAAGAATTTGGAGCACTATGTTAAGGTTGTTGGATTAATTATTAATAATTTGTTCAGATTAACTTATTTGTAAAAATATTATATAACCATTATTGTTATTATTTATTGAGTTATATAAAATAATATTATTTATATTGTGTCAATATATATTTGAGTGGACCAGCTAACAATCGGTAACTGAATCCATTATTAATTAATTATAATTCACAGTCAGATTTTTATCTTATTAAGGAATAAAAACACAGTCCACTGCATAAGTTCTTTTGACTTTTGAAGCAGATTGTACGTACTTTTTGTTTTTCTTCTTTTCTATATAGACTATTGATTCAAGTAAGAACAAAATCAACAATGTGATAAATCAAAGCTATTATTCTTTTTCAGGTTCTAATCCTTCTTATTTTTATATAATCTAATGTACTCATATGGTATAATCAGACTAAATTAAAAACCTTAAATTGATTATTTCTTTCAAAGGTATCAAATTCAACTGATCACATATGAATTTATTGTGCCTCTCTATATTGCTCCAAATTCAAATTCAACTGACAAATTTTAATCCTCATGTTACATTGCAAGTAGGGTTGAAGAGAGAAGGTTATAACACTAATAATTTGATTGAGTGTGTTTGGAAACACGTTCAGAAGCAAGAAACCACTTCTTAGACATGAGAGTTATAACTACTAGCTTCTCAATGAACATGAAAAAAACAGCTGAGACATGAAACCAAACATATAACAAAACTCCATTTTTCTCAATCATGAGTAGTCATGTAACATAAATCCAGAGGCTTCCTAGTGTTTTAGCACTATTCTTATTGGAGACAGATTGGCTAGCACACAATACAAAGGAAAACAAAATAGCTTTGGGGGCATGGAAATCAATCCTCTCAGGAAGTGAATTTTCTCTTTTTGAATAATTAGTGGCTTATTTTTTTAACTAATCTTGCATTATTTATTTGTATTCTCCACTTCTTGTCAATTGTATATTAAAGGGAATATTGAAATGATGATAAGATGACTCTCTTTTACAAGCAGTTTAACATCACGCATGAAGAACAAAGAAAAGGTCACTTCATATCCAAGCTAAGAAAAACGACTCCATTGTCTCCCAATAATAAGACATCTATGATGGCTAGGAAGAAAGAGACCATCTTCCATTCAAAAATGTATTCTGTTCTGCCATCAAAAGGCCATGAAACTGCAAATGTGGACCACCAAGTTTTGCTCACATAACATGCAACACAAAGAAACACAGGTTCCTTATAGCTCCACAGAACTTTAACTTAGCATCAAAACCAAAACCATTCAGCATAACACATGAAACTAAAACCACAAATCATTCAGCCTTCTTTATTGTCAATAAGGTGAAACAATACACAACACAAAAGTTGATGAACTACTCACCTCTTAGCCAAAATTCTTGAGGAAGGTTATCAATATCAATCCAAGTATTATTGTGAACAAGTTTGAACTTGGAAGAGAAAACTGAAGGAACAGTAAAGTTAACAAGCAAGTGCATGATGCTTTATGCAAGACACTTTGGCAAGAATATGGAATATTACGAGGATCTTCTGTTTGTTGCTGCAAGTGTAATATGTCATGTGGCCCTATCACTGGATCATTTTGTTTTCATTAGAAATACGTAATTTTAGATGGTGACTCAATAGTTAGTTTTCTCATGCCTTTTTCACCTACTTATTGTAGTTTCATTTAACATAATAGCAAATTTTCTGATCATCTTTTCTCACCAGTTTTCTTGCTTGATTTATATGATAAGTATTTAAGATATTTAATATTTTCATGACATAGAAAATGTTTCCTTTTATTTTTATTTTTATAAGATGATAAGAAAATTAATAAGTGGACCTAATGTTATTTTTTCTTATTTTAGTCATATCAATAATTAACATTTGAAAAAAAAAATCTAATAGTTAACGTGAAAATTCATGGTGACCCACATATTTATTGTTGTATCATAAAATAAATTGTTTTAATTTTTGCCACAAATCACGCTTATTATTACTGAATGACAATGTTGTTTCAGTCAGATAAAATTATTGTGGATGGTATTTTAATTTGATTTGAGGTGTTGTTCGTTTTATAATTTGATGTTTCTACATAATTGAAAAGAGGTGTTAGCTTTAAAAGACTTCTTAGTGAATTAAAAGTGGAAGATTTATATAAATTGCATTTGATTTTAACTCATAAGCAAGCATTCCAAAACAAATATTTATACAAAAGAGTGAATCTTGTATAGTATGAGGTTTGTATGGATTTCTGTGCGGGTCACTCAACTTGACGGAGTACCTTTTCAATTTGATGATTTTACATGATGATATCAAATGATTTTGATCGAAAAACCGAAAGGGGTAAATGGAAAACGCTAAAAAAATTGAACTTTTCTTCTGTGTCTTATTCTTTCTGAAAAATGTTCTTAGGAAGACCTTAGGGGTGGAGAGAGAAGTGGTCAAGGGAGGATCTGGAGACAAAAGTTGGTGAGGGCTAAAGGGAGATTTTTTTCATTGGGGAAGTTGATTGAAACCAAACCCGGTGGTGGTGGAAGAGGCTGAGGTTGCCAAACCAAAATGAAGGTCAAGCAAAAGCTTCACCAAGCCATAGATTTGCTGTACTCTAATGGACCAACTTCTATTGATGATTACACTCGTCTTGTGCTTCATTGTGCTCGAGCCAATGATTTCATTCAAGCAAAGAGACTGCAGTCTCACATGGAACTTCACCTTTTTCAACCCAAAGACTCCTTCATCCACAACCAACTCATCCATTTGTATGCCAAATTGGGCAAGCCCGCAGATGCTCAAAACGTGTTTGATAACATGACTAAGAGAGATGTTTATTCTTGGAATGCCTTGCTTTCTGCTTATGCAAAGATGGACATGGTTGAGAATTTACATGTTGTCTTTGATCAAATGCCTTATCGTGATTCTGTTTCATATAACACCTTAATTGCATATTTTGCTAGTAATGGGCATTCAGGCAAAGCATTGAAAGTTCTTATGAGAATGCAGGAAGAGGGGTTTCAGCCTACCCATCACTCCTATGTGAATGCATTGCAAGCATGTTCTCAGCTTTTGGATTTGAGGCATGGGAAACAAATTCATGCGAAGATTGTTGTTACCGAGTTGGGGGGAAATACTTTTGTAAGGAATGCTGTGACTGATATGTATGCTAGATGTGGCGATATAGATACGGCAAGGTGGTTGTTTGATCGAATGATTAATAAAAATGTTGTTTCATGGAATCTCATGATCTCTGGGTATTTAAAATTGGGAAAGCCTGATGAGTGCATCCATTTGTTTGATGAAATGCAGTTGTCAGCTTTGAAACCTGACATAGTTACAGTTTCAAATGTTCTCAATGCTTACTTTGAATGTGGACGTGTAGACGATGCAAGAAATATATTTAGCAAACTACCAAAAAAAGATGAAATTTGTTGGACAACAATGATAGTTGGTTATGCTCAAAATGGAAGAGAGGAGGATGCTTTGATGTTGTTTGGGGACATGCTACGTAGAAATGTTAAACTTGACAACTACACCATTTGTAGTGTGATTAGCTCCTGTGCCAAACTAGCTTCTTTGTATCATGGTCAAGTTATCCATGGAAAAGTAATTTTAGTGGGTGTTGAGAATGACATGCTTGTATCAAGTGCTCTTGTTGATATGTACTCCAAGTGTGGAGTCACTTTGGACGCTTGGGTCGTTTTTGAAACTATGCCTATTAGGAACGTTATCACTTGGAATGCCATGATTCTGGGTTATGCACAAAATGGACAGGTTCCAGAGGCCTTGGCTTTGTATGAAAGAATGCAACAAGAAAATTTCAAACCTGATAAAGTTACTTTTGTGGCTGTCTTATCTGCTTGTATCAATGCTGATATGGTAAAAGAAGGACAGAAGTATTTTGATTCAATCAGTGAACAAGGAATGACACCCACATTGGATCACTATGCATGTATGGTCACTCTCCTTGGTAGGTCAGGTAGAATTGATAAAGCAGTGGATCTAATCCAAGGCATGCCTCACGAACCAAATTGCCGTATTTGGTCCACCTTACTATCTGTTTGTGCCAAAGCTCACCTGAAGAGTGCAGAGTTGGCAGCTAATTATCTCTTTGAATTAGATCCACATAATGCTGGACCTTATATCATGCTTTCCAACTTGTATGCTGCTTGTGGGAGATGGAAAGAGGTTGCTGTTGTAAGATCTCTCATGAAGGAAAACAGTGCAAAGAAGTTTGCTGCCTACAGTTGGGTTGAGGTTGGGAATGAAGTCCACAGATTTGTTTCTGAAGATCACTCTCATCTAGAAGCGGGAAAAATCTATGGAGAATTGAACAGATTAATCTCAATATTGCAAAAAATTGGTTATAATCCTGATACAAACATTGTCCTACACAATGTGGGAGAGGAAGAAAAATTTAGATCCATTTCATACCATAGTGAGAAACTTGCCCTTGCATTTGCTTTAATTAGAAAGCCCAATGGGACTGCACCAATACGGATCATAAAGAATATACGTGTCTGTGATGACTGCCATGCATTTATGAAGTTTGCATCAATTACTATAGGGAGACCAATCATTATGAGAGATTCAAACAGGTTCCATCATTTCTTTGATGGGAAGTGCTCTTGCAAGGACAATTGGTAAAGTCTCAATCAAATGGTTATCTGCTGTACTTTAACTGTTTCTAAAAGGAAGGGTGCTAGCAATGTTATATGCACTTGTATCCATTCTGAAAGATTTTGAAACAGAGGAAAAAGCCATGATACAGTTCATGACTCCCTAGTATTAAAGCAGGTGTGTAGCACAAGAATACTACGCGAGAAGTACAAGTTACAGCATTACCTTGATGAAAATTTCTGGTGATAGCAATGCAATTTAAGATGTTTTGGACTATGAGACAAGTATGCTCTGAATTCATTGATCAATACTTGGCATTGAATGAGCTGGTTTGAGCTTTGAATGGAAGTGTTAAAAAATATGCTTAAAAAAATTGCAGGGAAATTGGGGCTAAATATTGTTTGTGACATATGCTGTTCAATATTTTGGCAGAAGCAATTTATACCTTAGGGTAAATTTGAATTATGATTGTACATATTTCAAAAGCTTTTTATATTTTTTTACCGATGTAGAAAGATGTCAAGTTGTAATGTTATATAACAACATTTTATATTAACAGAAAATTCTTCCAGTTCCATCACCTTCAATTTTTCTAACGGTTGTTTGTTTCTTAGTAGCTCAGTTTTAATTTCTCTTGCACCTCATTGACGACAATACATGTTTGTTTTTCATTTTCTATATTAAATAACTGATCATTGATCAACTAATCATATAATACTATTACAAGGTATTGGTATTGATGTTTATAGAATATTGTCATGTCATTAATGTGTGAAGTTTGTGGAAGATCCACAACTCGGGAAAGAATTCTGAATTCAATTATGCAAGGGAAACTATAAATAAATTACTATTTTGAGAGCATTTTGTAGTGTTCTTTGTTTCCCTTACCTCCTCTTTACAATGGTAAATACGAAAGGATAATTTGGTGATAATTTTTTCAGAGATGAACATAGCAGTTAGCACCTGAATGCGATTGGATCTTAAATCTTCAATTGTCATCTGTAGTATTAATGCCTAAATTCATTGATAAGCCTGCATTCTTGATCTCCACCAAGATTTCAATTCTAGGCATTTGGCTTTTGCGATAGGCCCTGCCAACTAAGATGTGATCCAGGAAGCTCTTTTAGGGTAAGTAGTTTTTAAAGTGGTTTCAATTTCCATTTTCATTCTTATATAATTATTGGTTCATTATTCTTGTGAAAGTTAAAATGCATGCTTTGGTCTAGCATGATCATATGATGAGGTTTAGGACCCATTGAAGCCATAGTAAATCAAATTTAGTTTTACACAAAATTAAATCATACACCAAATAAATAATCCGAATCCAAATAAATATATCATGCCAGTCATATAGTTATATGTCATAAAATCGCAATCACGTTCCATCAAAGACTTTTGTAGATTTTGCAGTATTCTTGTGTTAAGAATTACTGTGAAGTTCACTTGGCTATTTTAACCAGTGGAGTGCTTTGACTTTCGGTTTATATTCATATATATATATATTTATTGGATACTTGAATGTTAATTTAGTAGTTTATTATTGATTCAAAAAAGATATTTTGACAACCATCACCATGTCACACCTATCTCTTGTTAAGAACAGCATGGAAGATGTATGTAAGGTTTATGGAGAAAGTAGTTGATTTTTAGAGAACCAAGGAGAATGAGTATATAGTTTTAAGTACAATAGTTCAAAAGATAAAAGCTGAAACAGTTGAGACTTGAAAACTATAATAATGCATGCATTTCATGACAGTAATAATTGAAAATAGGGAGCTAAAAGAGGATAATTTAAGAAAATGGTGTAATATATGCTTTTGAAATTATATATAAATGAGTACTAAAAGAGGGTAATTTAAGAAATGGTGTAATATACTCAAACCTACGTGTCCTTAACTTTTATGTCATGTCTTCTGTTTTTGTCTTTTAATTTAAAAAAGCAAAAGTTGTCTGTATCTTTTAATAAAAAAAAAAAACAAAACGTGTTTAACAAAACTTAATTAAATCATTTTTAATGACTTTATTTGTAATTTAATAGATATTTTTCACTCTATTTAAATATTATATATAATATATTTTTAATCACAAGTCTCCCAAATTATGTTTAGTTTAAAATAGAACTTATTTTTACTAATAAGATTATGTTAGTTTATAAAAGATATAAGAAAATATAATATTAGTCAATATTCATATTGTTTAGAAATATAATATTTATTTAAAAACTAATTATTCATATTGTCTATCACTTTGTAATACTTTCTATTCTAAATTTATCAAAATTTATTTTAAATCTTTTAATTTGAAAAAGAATTGAATTTACCAACTACTAAAAGTTAAAAAATTAGCCATAATACAATAATTAAAAATAATTTGATTGAAGAAGTATAATTTTAAATTCGTGTTTTGACAGTTTGTTAGAAGTTGTTGAATAGTAAGCATAAGTGTTTACAAAGTTGTGGTGTTTTTTAAGAGTTTGGAGTGTTCATTTATAGTTTTGCAAAAAAATATATTCATATAAGTGGTTAACAGTAATTGTGTATCTTTTTATCAATTGTTCTGAATTTTAAGATTATAAAATTTGACAGATTTATCCATTATCATACCGTTCATAAATAGTTAAGTAATATTGACATGAAAAAAGATACGTTAAAATACTTAGATATACTAAAGATGAAATCATTTTTAATAATATATATTCTTCCAACATATTCTTAATGGTAATAATATATAATAATAACATTAGGATCCCATTGCATCTCCACAGAGGGGCCCTACATTCACAACCACCAAACTATTCCCACTTCTTTACAATTTTTTTATCCAAGGAAATCATAAATCATATGCTATATCTATGTCACCTCATATAAAAGTGTGACATACTATATAAAAGTGTCACATACTAATTAATATATATAGATATATAGAGAGATTAAATTCCAGAATGTTTATTAATTAGAATTCTAAAAACACTTTCAGACTTTTATCGAAACATACAATGATGTTGCAACGTATAAAGATATATTACATGAAAATAGTAACAAAAGTAATCATTAAAATTTGAAGGAATAACATTGTCTCACATTAAACTTACATTTGTTCATGTTTTTTTTAACTTGTAAATACATATTTTATTATATAATTTGGCTCTTTTACAAGTTCAGGAATATTTTAGAGAAAAATGTAAAATAGTAATTAATATTTGAAAATTATAATTAATTTAAATTTTTATTTTATTTAATAATTATAACTGTGATTATTTTTAAGTTACTTTCTCTTCTCATTGTGGAGGGTCAAGTCTACTCTAATATTATTTTGTTGATAAAAATATTGAATAGAATTAGGACAAGTGGTGCATTGAGAAGCACTCACACTCACATCGTACCCTAAGTCATTCATCTCGTTCATGGTTGGAGACCATTTAAAGCACGCACACTAATTTCATAACTTTATCTTCTTCTATAAGTCAGCATACCTAAAGTGATATATAAATTTTATAAGAAATTAACATAATAAAACATTAAAATAATTGTTATTTACATTTATGTATAAATATATGCTGTCCTTTTGTATGTAAGTCCTTTTATATGTAAAAGCCTTTTCGTACTAAAAACTATTGGTTATGCTTTTGGATAGATTAATTTATTTTCACCACTACTTCCCCGTTAAATAAGAAACACTTTCTTTTGTCACTTGTGGCAAAGACTTATATAAAGTTAGAAATTAGAATAAAAAATCTTACGCCATTATCGACAGACAAATCAATTTCAGGGTATGTCCAAGATACACTGTGGATGCATTACATTATAATACTCTATGAAGTTAATAAAGATAACTGTCCTTTCCTTTTCATGAGTAGACAACATTATAGAACCAATCAATGCAGATTCATTCATCACACATCCGACAAAAGCAGCAATGTTCTTTGCAACACCCTTCCAATTGTTAGGAGGCTTTCTCAACCATGCAATCTGGTCACACATTAATTCGTAGCATATACATTAGTATAAAAGATGTTTTACGTTGAAATTTTAGGTTTAATTTTCACCTGATGTAAAAAAAAGTGCATTTCAACGTCAGACTAATCCATAACAAATGTAAATAAATAAGTATTGCACAAGGTTAATGTTTATGTCGGATTATAGGTCATATTGTTGGATTTTCTTGAACAACTGATGATTATCATATTGTTGACCAAACTTTGTCTACAGGCTCCAACACGGTTTCTCAGATCAATAAATATATATCTGCCAATGATAGAGCATATATGTGTATGTCTCTTTGGATTAGAGGAAAAAGAAAGTTGAAAAAGATGTTTGTGCAGTACTTTAGATGCCTATTTAAGGAAGGAAGAAAGACATGGTTATGCACCTTTCTCCTCCACTGCAAAACAATAATCTCTTTTACACTCTTTTTCATCTTCATTATGAACAGCCAAAAGGCCTATGTTGTTCTGATAGCCTTGGAGCTGACTTGTATGGGGACAAAGTATGGAGTCTCCAACAACAATCTCAATCCCTTCCAACGATTGAGTCCAACCATATTGCTTTTCTTCCTTGCAATGTTTTCCCATGTCCTTGTTGCATTCACTGCTAACTTCAACTTGGCAAGTACCATCATAACATTCCATGTGTCAGGAATAGTTGCATGTGAGGCACTGCTATGGATTCTCCTCACTGAGTTCTTCTACTCCTATATCATCATCAACCTAATTCTCTCACTTTTAGCCTCCTTCTGCTTCTTCAACCACATTGCTAAGATAACTCGCCTTCTCTGTGCAAAACTTTCAAATGCTGTTGAAGAATCTCATGAGTCCCAAGTCTAGCATTTGTGGTTTCATGGATAGCTTTTCTGGCTGTGTTAGTTGGTAGAATTGTTTGGTTATGTAATCTGAGTGACAGTTTTTTTCTCTGCTAAATTAGCAAATGAGCAAAGATGAAAAATGAACTACGCAGAGATTGTATTGGGTGAATGTGTCCTATCTTTTACCCTTTCTATTGTATATGGGATTGTGTAACTCTTTTTGTCCCATTATTTATAAATTTTCCAGTTACTGAAATAAAATAATAAAAAATGTTTTTTATGATATTCTAATCTGAAGCATATCTAGGGTTATGTAAATATATTCTGTTCTTTCAATAATATATAAATAAATTATTTGAGTGTTCTATACATGATTTAATAGCCAAAAGATTAGACATTAATCTAAAAACATAGTTGACAAGCAGTAGAAAAACATGTGTTCTTGCAGATAATTGGACATGGATTACAAAAATGTATTGTTTGAATGTATTAAAAAATAAAAAGTAAACTATATATATATTTAACTAATTTAAATTTTTTAATTTTGGGGGGACGTTTTCTGTTAATATGTTGAGTCCGTTTTAAAATGAAAAGTGAGTTCAAACATTAACGGACAAACTAAAGTTATAAAACCCTGAATACGAACGAGAGTTTCATTACTTTTCTTTCATAGAAAAAAAGTTATAATTAAAACCCAAAAACAAATAGAAAAACTAAAAGACAAAAGTAGCCTCCACAAATTTTAAAATACAAATCGTTGTCCCTACAAAACCCTAAATACATTACTGCAAACCCTGAGGAGAGATTGAAGCTGTTGCATCAAACTTTCGACCGCCGCTGCCGCCGCCGCTTCCACTGCAGGTCGTTTCCACCGCTGCCGCCGCCGCCTCCACTGCAGGTCGCTTCCACCGCTGCCAGCTTCTCTCTCGTCTCCCTCTTTCAAGTATGCTATTAGCTTTGTTTCACCTTGCGAATATGTGTATTGCTCTGTTCTAGTTACACGTTGTTAACCTAATTTCATTTGGTTATCAAATTGTTCTGATTGTGAACAGGGGAAACAAAAAACATTCTGCGGTTTTTTTGTAGATACAGAGTTTGTGCTTCCGTTGAATTTAATTACTCCTTTTTATTCTCATAAACTGACTACTGGAACGAATTGTAAATTTGGGGCCTTTACATTAGATAAACAATGGAGGAATAGGTTTTTGTTATTCTATATTTTCTCATAAAATTGTGAAGGATTTGAAAAGGAAGTGAAATTGCTCTATGACCTGATCAGTTTTATGTTCTTGCAAAGGCTGGACTTTGTTGGGTTGTTTAAGTTCTGCGTTTGCCTTTTTGTATATTTCAAATCAACTTATTTTGTGTTGCTTTTGGAACAGTTGCAGAATGGCGTCAAATCAGACAGCTTCTACCATGGAAATTGAGACTGTCCCATCTGAAGCCAAAATTTTGCCACCAAAGCCAGCGTTTGAGCCTTTGAAGCCTCATGAGATGTCTGATGGACAGATTCAGTTCCGCAAGGTGAATGTTCCACCTCATCGTTATACCCCTCTCAAGAAAGCTTGGATGGATATCTACACTCCCATTTATGAGCAGATGAAAATTGATGTCCGTATGAATTTGAAAGCTCGCAGGGTTGAGCTGAAGACAAGGGCTGATACACCTGATATTAGTAACTTGCAAAAATGTGCTGATTTTGTCCATGCTTTCATGCTGGGTTTTGATGTCATAGATGCCATCGCTCTTCTGCGTCTGGATGAGCTCTACGTTGAGTCCTTTGAGATCAAGGATGTTAAAACACTTAGAGGCGATCACTTGTCTCGTGCTATTGGAAGGTTATCTGGCAAAGGTGGTAAAACAAAGTTTGCAATTGAGAATGCTTCAAAGACAAGAATAGTGATTGCTGACACCAAAATTCACATATTGGGGTCTTTTGCCAACATAAAGATTGCCAGGGACTCTCTTTGTAGCCTGATTCTAGGATCACCAGCAGGAAAGGTGTATTCCAAACTAAGATCAGTTACTGCTAGATTGGCAGAAAGGTTTTGATCCTCTCTTAGTCATGCCATTACAGGATTATTTTTTTGTTCCCTTGAACTATAACTATCTAGTATGTTGAGTATGATATTGTGAGGAGTTGCTTCATTCAGTTCAGTTATCCAAGTCCAAATCAATCAATGTTGAGTGTAAAGCATGACTGTGTAAGTGAAGTTTTGCCCGTGATCATGAATACATTGGTAGAAATTAGTTATTTATGAATGTTTAGTGATTGATTGTTACAGAAAATTCTGTTAACTTGTGTGCCGAGTTCGTTATCTACAATAGATGATAAATCGTTTTGTATTCTGTATAAGTATATATTACCTTCTTGAAATGACTCTTTTAATCTCATTAAATTGACTCTGTTGTGAGAGAAAATCAATGATAAATAGGCTATTTCTTATTCGTTTTATCATGTGAATACAAACCAAAATACTAGATAACCTTCAAATTCTATCATTGATAATCAAAATTAAAACACGGGCTATGAATGTTTACGTGAATATGTGACCTTAAAACCTTTTAATCTTAATCATGAATACATAGCGACATGATAAAAAAAAAATTCAGTTATAAATATACGAAAGTAATGTGTCATAAATGCCTGTACCTAAAGTTTAAGGTTAGAGATTTAGGGTTATCTCTGGTTAAATATTCAAATTTTCTTTTCAATTATAAATATACGAAACTGGAAAAGTAGAAATTTATTAATTTGTCGGTTTAAGATGAGACAAAATACAAATGGTTTATTAACTTTAATATTTTTAATAACAACAATTATCAGTTAAATTTCCCTATAAATTGGTGGTAAAGGCTGGTTATAGAAGAGGAATGAAAAGAGTTTAGGGTTTCAATACTTTCTGATAAGAGGAGATTATGTCACTCAAATTATACTGATTCATTCTCATTCTATTATATTAATTTCTTCTTCAAAATTTTTCAAAAGATTCTACTAATTCATAAAAAATATTAGAAATAAGTACACTAACAATTTCTAGTTTTAAGTAGGTAAACCACTTTTAATTACTTTTTTCAATCTTCTCATCATGAATTCAAATTTTCTTTTTCTTGTCATTCGATTACAAGTCTATAAAGTATGTTTTAGAAATGTTACTCTTGTATAAAGGATACATAATTTAAACTTCTTCACAAATGAGATAGAAACCTATAAAATATGCTTTAGGAATATTACTTTTGTATTAAAGATGCATAGTATATATTATAAAGAACCTCCTTCATAAAAAAGTTACTTTACAATGTCAAGAATACAAAAGATGTTAAACTCCCACTATAAGCACGATACAAAAGACAGTATAAAAAAAGTACATATTATGTAAAATTTAATAAGTTTGTTAAATTTTTTCTGTAGACTATCTTCATTTGTATAGCTTGCTTACTTAGGTATAATCATTGTTTGAATAATTTTTTCTTGATATATTTCTTCATAATTTTGATATGTAATCTTCAAGATATTTAGTGCATAATATAATTACTTAATTTGCTTTGTTTATTATATTTATATTTTCTTATAAGGTTTTCTTTCTGTATAATCATGAAAACAATTTGTAATATATATAATAAACTTTATAGTTTGCTTCATTTTATTTTATTCATTTTAAACTCTCGGATTAACTTTGTATACTTTCTCTATATGGGGAGTATATCAGTAGTCATTGACTTTATATATAGAAAGTATGAGCAAATTGAATACTTGTCAATCATTAAACATAATACAGATTGTACGTATTACCAAATATAAGAGATCATATTTATATAAATATGTAAACACTATTCATTCATTAGTAATCTTATTCTTAGATAATTGTATAGATAGTCTAAAATGTTATTTATTAAGTGTAACATTCTTGAATATCTATATTATACTATAGACACTATAGGTTAATAAAAGATAATTAATTCAACATTTTATATTTCTAACACCAAAACTTTCAACTAAATAGTTCAATTTCTTCAACCTCAAATAGTCTTTTATGAGAAATTTTTATGAATAATATACTTTTATAGAGAAATTTAAAATACTTTATCGTAAAATATATTCTTTAGGTAAAAAATTAAAGAAAATATAAATATACAAATTTTGTAAAAGTAATTTGATTTCTTAAAATGAGATAATTTAAAATTATACAAAAAAATACTAATAATTTAATTTTTTTTAATATTCTCTCTTCCCAACAGGGATGTTAATAGGATTTTCAAAACTAGAATTTTCTATGTCAAATGAAAAAAATTTAGACTTAACCAGAATTGTTCACTAATGAGAATTAGCTACCATCACTGAAAACAAGTCACTGAAAAAATCCAAATCAATGAATTAAAAAAATATATTTTTTAAATATTTATTGCCAGCAACACCTACAAATAACCTCATGTTAATTAAAAATAAACCCACCAATATTAACTAGAAAAAATTCTTAAAGAATTTGGTCAAAAAGTAATCTCAACTGAAAAAATCACAAAGGGATCTTTTTAAATTATTTTATTTAAAAAAATATATTTAAAAAATAAAATAAATTGAAATACAAAAAATAATTTCTATGTATTTGAATTTCCTTATTGCAAAATTTATTATCATACCCTTGTCGAAGGTTGCATAATACACACATTAAGTGACAATAAAAAGGTTTTCCAATTAAATAGACATATTCTATGCAGAATGAACAATTCACAATAAATGCCATAATGTCTACAATTTAGTTTTTAGAATTTGCAATTGAATTGACTGAGTAAAAATTGTTTAAAGTAACAAATCAATCAATTTCCAAAGCAAATGTTCTCTCTAGCCCCCGAAGAGAAAGCCAGCAGCCTGTTCCTCATTGCCATTGAATAATTGCAGAGCTTGTACAACTGCATTTCTTTCAAATCCCAACTCAACAAGCTTTGCAACTTTGGCTTCAAATTCAGAATCCTAGAATCATATCAGCGAGACATTAATTGGTGTAGGTAGAATTTGGAAAAAAAATTGGTAGTAATCTGAGCAAAGATTGAACATTTAAAAACTTACACTGCATTTTCACCTTATTTTCAACCATACAAAGCATGTTGTTAATTAGTTTTTTGCTTTATTGTTTATCATGTTCTTGAGGAGCTACATAATACACACTACATTTTGCATTGCAGACCAAAAGACCAACAATAATAACTACTTCCCGTTTTTTAGTAAATCCTCCACTTGGTCCTCCAAAGATTTTTTTGTTAACTAAATTAATCTTTCTAAGGATAAATATATGAAAGGGTAAGTTTGGTGGAAAAATCATTAGAAACTGATTAAATGACTAATTAATCCATAGGGAACCATTTAGAGGGTTTAATTGAAATTTATTCTTCCATGTGGAGGGAATGAAAGCCGATGTTCATATCCATACAGTCATAGGGGTTAAAAAGGGTAAAGTACAAAACTGAAATATTGATACTTGAAACCATACCTTAGCCCTGTCACTAGAAGTTCCTCCTGAAAAATGAGTAGAAATAAAATAAATATGTTATTGACATTGGCTCTATTGTTTAGTTTGTAAATGCGAAATTTGATATGGGAAGTAAAAGGAACTTAATTTTATAGACAACTGCAAAACAAATTACTAACTCATCAACATTTCATAAAAGTAAAGATTTTGCAAACTTAAAAAGCTTGCTTTGGGTGAAAATTTGATCGCAAACTAGCCAATTGAACCCCAGAAACAGGACAAATACAAGAATGCAATTTTCTGCATATTTTAAGCTCTAAATAAAATGACCTTTCATATTGTAAATTTTAAAAAATCTCCAGAACTAACCAGAAGGATTGCCTCCAGTTGATGGATTATTGCTTCCTGATGCAATCTGGGTGTACAACAAACATCAGACAAAAAACTGTCATTGTCTTCATCAAAACAAAATGACAAAGCTATCAAGAAAAGCCACAACAATTTATGACTATGTATGATTGTTTACACCTTTTGCTCTTATTTGTTTTAAAGAGTGTACATTGTCATGTGCAATTGATAGCGGTAATTGCAGATTTGAACTTCTAATGGACCCAACAATGTTTTCAGTTCACATTGTCACCAAGTAACAATAAAAAATAACAGTCAATAATCACAAAGTTTGGCAAATATGAAATTTGATATATGGGTAGTAAAATGAACTTAATTGTATGGACAACCAAAATACTATTGAACATCTCCACTTTTGATTGCAGAAAAATAATAAGGATACTACTTAACACCTTGGCCTAGAAACCAGAAGATATATAAAATGCGCCAAAAATACACACCGAGGGATATTTTCACCCTTCACATATGCTATGAAGGATCTATATTATAACATAATTATCAAAAGATTAAGAATAATGATAGCCTAGATACCTAGAAGCAGGTTAAAGCATTACAGTTTTAACTTGGTTGCTTAAAGAAAAGTTTATAATCAAAAGTATACTTACTTGACCACCCGAGCCAGAAGCTTCCTTAGCATACTTCTCCTCGTCTAAAAACCGAGATGGTATGTCTTTCTCTGAACATGACAACCAATATGTTCAATACATATATTTATATATAATCTGTGAAGGATAAAAAGTAGTCAATTTTAAAATTCACAGATTAGGAAACTAACCTTGTAAAAATGGCACAGAAACTTCTCCTCCTCCAACTCGCAAAACACTTTCTTTCAAATCAATTATACACTACAAACAAGATCCACAGATATAACAATAGCAGGTTAGAGTAACTACCGAAAGCAATGATATCAGATAGTGTAACTGAGAATGGTACCTGGTGTTTTCGGAGCATATCCAGTCCAAAGAGAAACTCCATATTGGGAGAGTCCAGCACCAAGAATGAGCATGGGTAAAATATACTCCCAATCTAATGGAAAAAAAACATACAAAAGATAAAAAGTAAGAGTAAAACATAAACATGGACAAAAAAATAATGTCAGAGAAAGGTTAGCATATCAATGCATATAAAATTAAATCAATCTCAAAGGATTAAACTGTAATTGGAAAGATTGCTTCATAGAGGTCACCAGCAATCCATGCATCATTGACATGTGAGGACTGAGGAGAGATGTCATCAAAACAACAATGTAGACATTTGTCACATAAGAAAACTGGGAGAAATTGACACTTGCACATGACTAAATTGCATCTCATTTCTCCAATCATTTAACCCTTACGAAAATCATATTAAGATGAATGAAACATGACAGTCACATGGTGAAAAAAGGCAGAAAGACATCCCTACCATTGCTAAAATTTAAATCACAAACAACAAAGATCCTTCTCAGCAATACATCAATACAATTTGAATCCGCATATAATACCAAACAATAATAGCTTTATATTTCAGTTAAATTTGCTAAATGCAGTACCCAAATCAGATATCCACATAAACAAGAGAAAGTAATCTACCAATACCAGCCAGTATGCAATAAGATACCCACAACTTCAGCAACAACAAAATTATCCACAAGATTTGTTAATACCTTGATTGGAGCTACATGTATACGACCCAATATTTCTGACTGGCCAACTCCATGAGCAATCCCTCTGTATCGCTGATCTAGAAGTCTCAGCAATCTGGAAACATGACCAGTAAAAACAATCACATCTACAATCTGGCAACTTGTGAATAAGTAATATCTATAAATACATGGGAATAAGAACACATCATTCATTTCAATAGCCTATCAAAACAGATAGAACCTTAAAGGCTCACAAACTAAGAACAGTTTGGAGATGAAACTTCGAAAAGAACACAAGTTTATAGGAACTTGAAATTATATCTGAAAATAGGAAGGCCAAGCTGTATACAAGAAGAGTTTGTTAAGACTCAAAATGCATAAAACCATAATCAGAAAAAAATTTTAACTTCTCTCTACCACATTTAACCACCTACTGACACTAGTCTTCCCCAAAGTCATTCAGGGACTTATCTTGCACCTACAGCCAGTTTTTTTTTTGGTCGTTGTTGCATAATTCACTAGCTTAACAAACATCAAACTGTTAAATTATACTTCAGGCTCTTCTGTTCTGTGTGCAGAACAAATATATGATTATACATACAATATTCCTTACATTCCTGCCCTTTCCCTATTTTCATTCCTTTTCCTAAACTACCTGATTTATGTATTCTGAAAAGAAAACTTCAAAAGAGAATAAATCTGAACTGTATTTTTTAGTTAGGATTTACTAATATATAAAACGATGTACATATATATACCTGTGAATATCGGTGGAAAATATTCATCCCATTCAAGAATGTATGATCTCCACAAGCAATTAAGATGAATTTTACTTACTCAATAGCATATCTATTAAGACATGTACGAGTAAATTCACAGGGAAGTAGATGATCTACTAATAAAATTTAATCATCATATGGCATCATAGATATCTTGAAAGCAAATTTCATTCAAACAAATTTATCATACCCACAACGCTCAGCACAGCTTTTTGATATAATGGTAGACTGAGCTCCACTATCAACAAATGCCTGAAACGAAGTGAGAATCTAATTATTGCATGTTCCATTTCATATAAACATTAAAAATTGAGATCAACGACCTAAAGGAAAGTATATTATACTCCGTGTAGTTTGAATAAAAGTTTAAAAAAAGAATTTACTAATTGTGACAAATCACTCACCTTCAATGGAACACCATTAACCTCCATATCAACATACAACATGACCTGAAATATTCCATAAAAACTCGAACATTATTATGAAATTACAATAAACAAAAAAAAAAAAGCTTCTAGCATTGAAAATACAACTGCCAAATAATCATACATACCACTCTAGCAAAAGCTTCAGGATTATGTTCTAATGCAGCTGCCCAGTTTTCATCAATCCCTTTCTGCAAAATTAGACAGACCAAACATGATATTGTTAACCAGGAAGAGAGGAGCCTAAGACAAGATCAATGATTACAAACAATGCATTTGCAGACAAGTAATAGATTGCACATAACATGGTAATCTGATAGAAACTGAGAATGACTAAATATTTGTCAACTGCACATAGCATAAACAAGCACAAATTTAATTTGACAAGGTAAAGTCAGTCTTAGCCAAGAACTTATCATAAACAAACTGGCTAATTAAGGATTCATGAGACAAAGAAATTATACATCAAGATATGTTTACCCCTATAGCAATTTGTTTAAAGTGCTACAATATTAATATAATAAAACTAAAATCAATGAACTTGAATGCTAATTGATTGACAAATACACAATACCATAATCGATTCATTTGAATAGTTTTAAAGTTCTTCAATTCACCATGACTATGTTGCGACCAGGGATTTATATTCCGCACTATAGCAGAGGGCAGCAGCCCTGCCTGTTATAGCATAGTGGTTTAGTGTAGTGGCCAAAACTGCCCACCAGTTTCTCCTTGCATCTTGACAATTAATTTGATGTAGATTTAGATAGAGTATTATTCTACATAGTTATGATTGTATGTAGTATTAAAACAACCTCTGACATTAAAGTCAACATTCTCGTGTATATAAATATTGAAGATTATATAGCATTAGAAACAAAACGAGAGCAGTGTGAAGGATTCTGGAAACAAGTTTTCAAAGAAGAGAGCTAGATGTCATTGGTACTGTTGAGAGATGGTGGTGAAGCAATTGAAGCAAACCCCGATGTAGAAAGAAATGCAAGTTGCAAGAAATGTGGTGGTAGGAGGAGGGGTGTAGGTGGAGTTGTAGAGAAACAAGGTGAAGAAGGAATTGAAAAGAAGGCAGGAAGCAGAAGAAGCAAGAAGGAAAAAAAATGGAGAAACATAAAAGTGAAAAGGGATGTAGAGGTGGGGAAATTGGTCTTCTTCACATTTTTTTCTTTCTCAATGCCATATGAAATTTTCACTTCCATTAATAAGCAATGGCAGGTATGAGTCGCAGCTTCATTAGTTATTTCCTTCAAAGTTGCGTTGTTAAACCAACCAGTGAAGCATATTGTTAGTGTATACTTGAATTGGTTTATTTTGAGGAAATAATAGTTTCACTTTGCAACTTCCTAAGTGAGCTTCTGGAAAAGAACCGATTATTTTTCCAAATTTAAGCTAAACCAAAATGCGTAACCAAATTAACACATCCAGTACATGGTAGTGCCTGGAAAATTCCAAACACAATTGGAAATTGATGTCCTATTGATATAGTGAATGCATATGTCAAAAGCCAATCTACGAGAGACTTTAGTTGTTTTATCTCTAATTAGAAAAAACACTGACCTGCCGGATAGCAGCTTCAATCTTCTTTTGTGCTTCAACATCAAAAGGATCAGCATAAAGAAGAGCCTGCCAAAAAGAAGTCAAATAAACTTCGGAGCAAAGTATTCTAACAGAGAGATGGCAAAGCACAAGGAATAAAATTGAACAACTCCAAAGGATTAGAAGCAAAGCGCCCTGTCATGGTACAATTGAACTTAAACCCTTGACACGTAAAGAAACAATAATCATCATACAGCCTACTTACAAGTTCTTCTTCTTTTTGACGCTTTAATTCATCTCTTTGGTGATGGCGCAATCGCAAAACTTCTTGCAATCTATTCAGATCATTCCCTAAAATAGCTTGTGCCAACTCTGGATCACTCTGTATTTTCCATTATAAAGAAGGTTATAATATAGCCAATCACAAAAGAAAAGAACCAAAATATACATAAAAAAAGTTATTGAAAAAACCAAAATATGAAATAGTTAAACTAATTTACATATAAACTGCTAATTGACAGGAAAGTTCAAAATTTTATTTTAGTAAGTATAGGAATAGCATATCAAGTACATGGACCAGATCTTGATATGTGATTACTAAGCAATACAACAAACATAACTTACCTGAAAGAGCTGACCCGTCAAATTAGAATCTCGTCTTATGTGCTGCTGGAAAGCACTAGGGTTGACGGCCGAACCATCAGTATTCAAACTCAAATCATTGGTAGACCCACTGAAATAATTTAAATTTAATACAATAAGTATATTAAGATAGTGATACATTACATTTCAATGAAACAAAAGTTCACATAGAATATATAACATTAGAAGTCAAGAGACATGCATCACAAGTTGATAACCCCACAATTCTATAGCATGGAACGGGTTATCTCATCATTTTTTTTACTATTTTCACATTAATTATCCATACCACAAGAATAGTGAGCAAATGAGAGAAATATACCAAATTGTAGAAATAGTGTCTGATCTCAAAGACTAGTAAGTCGCCTTTCAAGTGGTATACCCACCAATGATCTTTCACACTTCAACTACCTTATTTGCAATATTATCACTTGATTTTCTTACTTATGTTTATCCATAAAACCTTACTTCTACAAATGGCACTCTATTTAGTTTACTTTTTGCACAACACATCAGTGAATAAAATGTTGGGACAGAGACATGATTAGACTCTACTCAAAATGGATGGAGCATGGAGTAAGCTGACTACAACCCAAATTTTGTCCTATCACTGAACAAAAATCGTCAGACACCACAAATTATATCACTAGTGAAATATCAAATTATCAAACCAACATAAGTACACAATCATAGTCAAGTCACATAGAATTTCCCAGTTCTTCAAATTCTAAATTTCTATCATGTAATAGTCCCCAGATTATCTCATAACAGCGCAATTTAACAAAAATGAAAGGTCATACCTAGAAGCGGCAGAGGCGGCCCCAGCACCAGACACCATCATCAGCAAATCATCATCCTTAACACCGAGGGCACTCAACTTCTCAGAATTCCTCACCTCCTTCCCATTGAACAGAAGCTGCTGTTGTTGAAGAGGCACACTAGTCTTCTCATATGCACAAGTTTAGCATCAACCAAAGACGATAAGAAATCCAATCACAGAAACAACAAACCCAAAAACAACAAAAGCCCACACAAATTAAAGTCAAACAAGATCAAAACATCACCAATTTAACAAAAAACGCATGAATAGACCACCAACATCATCAAACAAACTATCACATTGATTTTTTTTCTGGGTTAACAAATAATGAAAAACATGCAACCCATAATTCCAACGAAAAACGGTGTTCCCCAAATACCCTCACCAACATTCCAAGAAAGAAAATTGAAACAAAGTTAACATTTTTCAAACAAAAAAATAAACTTTCAAGGTAAAAAAGTGATGGGTAGTGAAGAAGAACAAAAGAACTCACCTCAACCTCGAGCAATGCTTTGACGTTCTCCACCTACCCAAAGGGAAAAGGGAATGAAAAAACAGTGATGTGAAAAGAGAAAGAGGAAAAGTAAAGAAAAAGAAGAATCTTTGATAAGTACAGATTCGTGGGGATCCACATCCAATGTGAGAATTTGCTCATCAGCAGTCATGACAGTGATCTTCATCTTCAATTCAATTCAACAGAGGATTTTGTTTTTGTTGGGTACGAGAGAAAGAGGTTTGGATGGCAGATTAGGTACAGAAAACAAGACTGTTGGAAGACTATACTACGCTGCTTTTAAACTCTGTGACTTGTTGAGGAGGTTTGGTTCATTTACTGGTGACTTCTCAACTAAGAAATGGTTAAATATTTGCAACAAATATATAGATATAGATATAGATATAATTCTGTTGAGGATGAAGTTCAGTGTCATTCATGTTGGAAATTTTCGAATGATTATATTAAATAAAAACATTTTAAGAAATTAATCCTTGTTGGTAAATTTTTTTTGTAATTGTTTAACATGATATATTTTAGAACCTGTAATTAATATGTTATTTATTTCAATCTATTGTTTTCATTTTTATTTCTTAATTGAATTAAATACTCTTTAGAATAAATTGTTAAGAATTAAAATATTTTTTTATCATAACTAAAAATATAATTTGTATTCTCAAAAATATTTATTTATCATATGTTTTAGTTAAGAAAACAAAACCCTTATTTTGTATATCACATAATACTGGTAACTTAAGCTCACTAAATATGGTATAATAGTGAGGAATTTTGAATAAAATGCGAAATCATGTATTGTGACCTCCTTTCGTTATACACACAAAATACTGATAATTTTACAGTGAAACCAAACAAAATTTTAATTTTTTATTTAGTATTTCATTTTATTTTGAATGAGATTATCCCTACTATATGTGCGTGTAGAAATTACTTCTGTGCAATCGTTATTTTAGGAATCGTGTCAAGAAAAATCATTTATATTTAAAAATTTAACTAATATTAGTTTTTAAATAAACTCCACGATGTATAATATATTTCCAAATTTGTGTTAACTAACATCATTTTAGAAGAAAAAAAACAGGATCCAACGACAACTAACCAAACAATAATCAGGATTCATTGTTATAATTATTATATTTAGTATGATTCTTACTGAATAATAGTTTTGATAAGATATAGGTAGAGAGCAAGAGGGCAGACTATTATAAAAATAATATTCATTTTTTTTTCACGCAATGTCTCATATAACATGAGCATATTTAAGTAGAAATATTTGTAAACAAATTCAACTAGATGATCACATAAAACAAAATTTTGTTGCGATGAAATTGTCACATGCATACCCATTTAACAGTGAAATTAAAACAAATGAAGAAAAGAATCCAACATATACTTTATTCAAGCTACTATATTTCTTTATTTGTTCACACCTTCTCCTAACTCAATCGTGGAGTTTTAGTAAATTCCATTATTCAAAAGTTGTTGAAAAAGGGTAGATCATAAAATGATTTATATAAAATTATCGTTAATAACTTGGATGGTGTGATGAAAAGGAGAAGAGTGAAAATAAAATAAAATAAATGTGAAAAAAAGGTAAAATGATCAATAAATATCTTCACAATACTTTAGTGACTTATTTGATGTTGTTAATAAAATTGACTAAGTCCTATTAGTGCATATCGACCGTGACATTGTTGTTTCGTTAATTATTATGTGATCATCAAGCCCACCATCATGTCACCATTATGTCAATTATCATGTTATTTTTTATTGTCATTTAAATAAAATGTGTTACATTTCTAGGATAAGAGTAATCAAAGAACTTGTAAATAAGATGAAAGTGGAGATATTCAACTACACAATTAATATAGAAGACACAAAAATTATACAATTACAAAACTTAGAGATTCAAAATGTAATTAAGTCTTAATAATATTTACCTACGGAAATGTATAACATAACTTTCTCTTTGCAGTTTATAATGATTTTAGTTTTCTTGAGAATTTATGAATAAAGTCTTATGAATACTTTTTATTAAGAGAGTGATTTTAGTTATCTTAGCAAGATGTATATGTTACTTGATCAAACAAAATAAGGTTGTTGGATTCATTTAGTTAGAGAAATAAGGGAGATAAATATTTATTTGAAAACTAAAAGAGTGTAATTTTACGAGTGAAGAAGGTGACTGTAAATGTGGTTGTAAATTTAAATTAAAATCAATTGTAAAAGGTGTACATATACATTTCAATTATACGTAGCATTCCAATTTGTTTGCTTTATTATTCTTGTCAATTAGAAAAAGATATACAAACTTTAGTTGGAAAATATATTACCTATATATTCATTTGATTTTTAAAATTTATTGCTTTAAAATTTGAAAAAAAAGTGGTAATAAAAATACAGCTAATAAATTACCAAGATCATGATGAATAAATGATTGAAATTTATTTTTCCCTGCTAACTTAATCTCATCTCAACAGAAGTTGTTTGTAAAAGAACGAAGTCAGATAATCAATTAGAAATAATTTAAATTTCAGAATATTTATCTGCAAAAGATTTAAAGATATAGGCTCAATCGAGGAAAAAAAATCATAACATTTATTTACAAAAATATTAAATTTAAAATTATTTGAGATAAATAAATTTCTAAAATGTTATTTCCTCATGTTTTTGTTACACAAGAAACCTTTACGGTTTATACTCAATAATTTCAAGTGATTAATGCTTTATCTCTCCGTAAAAAGGTTTTCTTATATCAGTAGCTAACTACCTCTTATTATGGTAACCAAAACAAAATCAAGTTTTTATAGTATTACATAGTTAGTTTTACCATCTTTCATCGTGATAAATTCTGATCTGAAGTCTACTTTTTTGTAATGTATATTTTCCCAGGTATCCGATAAGAATTTGTTTTATCATCACATCATACTAATGATTAAGATGAGATACTAAAATAATCACTAGTAGTGTAGATGAATTAGACTGCTGAAGTTATCCCTTAATTTCCCATCTGATTCAGATACAACAAAACCACTCGCTGGAGAAGAACGTTTTAGAAGGACTTTTAAACTCTTATATACTTTTAGCTTATTTTGCTTCATTGAATGAAAAGTTGTTTTGTTCCACGGATAGTAGATACAAAACTTCATGCATAATGTAATTCTACCATAATAAACAAGGACAATCATGTTTTTATCCTCTAAAATTTAAATGATGTTTTACTGACTAACAATTGAGCATTTCAAACTTAGAATAACCAAAAATAGACAACAACAAGAACTTAGAGAAACTTGAATTTAAATTTAGTTATTTTAGGTGAAAAAGCATGTTTTACCACATAGCAGTCTACATATACAAACAATTTACTTATATAGTACTCGAAACCAATCTAAAAAGAAGCACACAAAGAGAAGGGGTAATAACCCATAAATCGCAATGCAAAACCAATAATGTTATTCTAAATGTCAATGTTTGAATAACATATACATCTAAAGATAATCTTAAAGAAACCCTAATCAAATATAACAATTTCAAGCATTAGTCAATCTAGATATACAAATAATTTCTTTTGATCCCAAAAAGACTGTCTCCTTTTGCTTCCTTGTATTTGGAAACAATATTTAACCCAAATCCTAATGTTATATTAGTTTATAAAATTTAAAATCCTAATCAATTCAAAGCAAATTGGAAGTCCAAATATGACAGTATATTGTCAAAAAAAATTAAATAAAGATAAAATATAAAAAGCTCAGGCATAACCCTGTTCCTAGTCAACGTCCATACTAGAGAGGATCATCAACTCAGTTCTTCGGCAAATATCATATCAAATACAAATTGAACTGCGGCCAAAAGTCAAACAGCAAGAAATGACATTAGTATGTGTTTCACTCGGCAATGATTAGTGTAAAAACTTTTTCATACTATCATCCAATCATATGTTTGCCACATACAGAATAAATGATAGTTAGCCGAGAATAAAATGAATAAAGAGTGCACAACTCAACTACCAAGTACTATACTATTAAGAAAAACTCAGGCCTGCTTCAAGGTGATATCAGGTCTTCTGTTTCTAAAATGAACGCAGGAAATACTTAAAAAAATAACAAGAAACCAACTCTAGGTAATTTGACAATCCAGTCTCTCTCCCAAATACATATCAGTATCTCAAGCGACTACTTTCAGATTTTCAGATAAGGAATACCCATATTCTTCTTACATACACCTTAGTTATCTTGTCCTATTATTAGAGAACACCAAAGAAAACGTATCTCAAAAGTTAAATTTGTTTTGTTGTACTAGAGTAACTATATATTTTCTTGCTTCCCCTTTCCTCAACCCCAAAAGAATGTGGTATAAACACCCCAGAAACTAGTTCATCTGAACAAATTAATAAAATGTCCATCTCTTTAGTTTCCTAAAAATAAGGGGTAGCACAGACTTGTAGAGTTTTAGTTTATAGATTCTTTAAACAAAACAATGTAAAATATCAGTAGTATACTAGTATAAACTATTTCAAACCAAACCCATTGTTGTCCTCTCATGTGGTAAAGGGAGGGGGGTGTGGGGAGGGGCTGGGGTAGAGAAAAGATAAACAGCTTTGTTTAAAGAGACAAGTTCTTCTAAAGCTTTCATGTAATCAACAGCTTTGTTCCACACAGCAATTATACTTGCAGGCCAAGTTATGGTTCCCCAAGTCTCAGAAATTTAACAAACTCCAATTTAATTTAAAACATTTGAATCAAATTTGACATCCTATAATGTCTAAATAAAGCAATCCAGATTTCTTAAGTAACAGTATAATAGTAGATTCTATAAATTAATAACAGAGTAAATGTGAAATTCAAAATAAATAAAAAAAAAAATTAACAATGCTCCAAGAGTGATCTAAAGATCATATAGGAGGTCCCAGAAGCATACGGAGGTCTAATTCAAAATGAAGCATTCCTAACGATTGTCATAAGCATTACATGAAATTAATGGTGTTGACATGCATATACATTTTTAATGTTAATGACCAAAACATCACTTCTATTACCTCACAGATAATTCTAGCATACCTTCCTCAGTTTGGATATTGGGTTCATCAACCAAGAGTTGCTGAAGTGCACCAAGATCACCAGCACTGCAATTCAGTAAATGCAAAGTAACGCATAAAACAGAATAAATCCACTGTAATGCAGTAAATGCAAAGTACAGAATAAAACATTAGACAGCATAAGTACAGGCATTGGAAAATGAAGGCAAGTTTTTTCATGAATAAAGTACATGACGAGTGTAGCTATCTCAATATATATAGAATTGGATGCAAGAGAAGAAACAGATCACTAGTTTGCATCGTTACCTTTACTTTACTTGATAGAAAGATTTTGATGCTAAATGTAGAAGGTATTTCCTGCTACACTTTCTATGACCATGAATAACAACAAAAGTATATCATGGCTTAGGGAAATTAGAAAATAAGGAGTTAGGTATTGGGAATAGTTTCTACTTTTGTAATTCTGTAACTTTAGTAGAGAGCTCATTAGAGGTATCAAAGTTTGTTTAAAGGAAGTTGAGGTTTAACATCTTCATTTCACCGACGACTCACCTTTTCTAGGAGGAGTAATGATGATGCCTTTGTGAATGTTTTACTTCTGGGTATACTAAGTCATTGAGACTGCTTTTGTTTAAAGTTTGACTGAAAAAAGACTACCTGATTTGAATGGGATAACAAAATTCTTTTACATGCTCTTGAGGCTGCTTCTACAGGTCACAGGCTTACAGCAACATCTCATTTACTTTCCGACACTCACATATATGGTCAAAGCAACAAAATATACACAAGCGCATGTGTGGAGATGGACACACAGTCATACACACAATTATGACATTTGGATGTCTAAAGAGTAGCATTTGTATTTTCATACCTGGGTTTTAAGGCCATTTCTGATAGTGCGGAGATCACTGAAGATTTTAATAAATATCTATTACAAAAGAAAAAAAACTAGTAAATATTTTTTTACTAGATCAACATGGTGTTATCAGAAGTAGAAACAAAGGAGAAAAGACCTTCTACACAAAGCTTTTAAAAGGAAAAAGTTGCATTCCATCATCAATAACCATTGAGAGTTTAGAAGTTGTTTCACCCAACAAATAATAAAGATGGATGATTAACAATCTTGACTAAAAAAAAGGAAAGGAAGACAGAAGAGCTCTTACATTTTTTCGTTTTCAAGAACTTCTTGCCCAGCAATGAAACTGAGTTTAATTGGTTACAGATAAGCCATATGTTCATATACAGTATCCATAGTAGATGCAGTACAAACATAAGTGAAGGAAGCAGAGTAATTGCATTTAATGATGTGTTACTCAACGTGAGAATGACACCCTTATTGGGTATTGGCAACTCAATTTTAGAATTTTATCCTGTAGATAAAATCTCCAATTCTCCAACCCTGTAAGGCTAGTAAAATATCCAGATTGCGATGAGGGACAACCCTTGACATGCAATCCTTTATACTCATCATTAGAAAAATTTCATCTTTAAATGAATCTACCATCGATGAACAACGTAGCTCTAACTACTGAGAGCCTCTTGGTTTAGATTACACAAATAAGAAAATACAAATCACAAGCCACTCCCAAACCACTAGGATTTTGCTACAGTCATACTAAACTAAATAAACAACTATATTTGGCGCAGGAATCCAACAACTAGAATACGGGGTAAAGTCTTTTCATTTTCCTCATGATAGCACACAAAGAATCCCAAAAATAGTTTATAACTTCGGGCCTTAAGTAGCATATGATCCATGCAAAATAACAACATTAAAATAAAAATTACAAGTAAATAAACACTAGGAGGCTATGTTAAACCTTTCTTAGAGATAGTCTTTCATCTAACCTGGTGCCTGGGTTTCATGTTTGGACCTAACCGGGTCAGTGGGTGTTGATTCCATAACAATTCCATCCACTACAAAAGACACCTTGTCCTCAGTGCGATATAGTCGGGGTTGTGTGATTGGTTGGACCACGTGGGCTGGGCGGTGGAGAGGGATGGACTCAAGGGTTATTAATTGTTTTGGTCAAAATATTGATGGGAAAGGACATGGGGTTATGTGAGATGTGTGGTGAAAACGGATTTTGGTCTAAGGTTGGAAACAAAAGGGTGTAAGTTGGTGTAATTGGGAAGCACATGTAGGTGGAGTCACGGGGTTTTATGAGGATGTGGGCTCACAAGCTAGAGATAAGTGAACTAGTTTTGGTGGAGAGATATTTGAAATGGGAAAAAGGTTTGAGGGAGGAATATCATTTAATGGTTGAGAAGGAGGGTGAAGGATCAAAGGCTGTCGCCTATGGGGGTGGGGTTAAGTCCCCTGAAAAACCAGAGGAGAGAGACGTGAAGGACCAGATGGATTTCGAGAGTAGGGGTGGTAGCGGTGTTGTGGAGCATTAATGTTTGGGCTTGGAGTCTTTGAGTTTGCCTTCTATCAACCCAGCGAGGGCAATAACTTCCAAAATGGAATAAAGGTGTAAGATGGCAAGTTCCCGACAAATATTGGGTGAGGGTAGAAATGAAGCAGGACTTTGAGCTTTTTATAAAATTGGTTTACAAAATAAAGTTTGTACCTATGTATTATAATTTCATCATATCTATAGGTGGGTGTTGATCCAGTAACAACACCCAACTCACTTTTTCTCAAACCAAAATCCTTAAAACTAGCAACATATATCAATCATACTCAATGTCCACGCCCATGCAACATAGGTCAACAACTATCCAAAGAGTACAAAGTCACACTTTGTAGCTCCACACCTTTTCTTTTTAGTTAAAAATCCTTCTTACCCTTTTCTTACCATTTCAATCCTTTCAACCAATTTATGCTACCAACAGGATGGAAAACTCCAATTGAATTCTTCATAGATCACTATGAGACAATATGTTTCATTTGGCAATTTAGACAGCATCGTTCTTACTGAAATAGACCTAACTTTGATGGTTGGGGCCTTTAGTTTTTTCTATTTTTTTTTTCTTTTCCTTCTATTTCTATTTCTTCTTCATTAAGGTCTTACCGTGGTCTGTATATATTACAAATCCACGTTTCAGTAATAATGTTGAAAAAAAAAACAACAAACTTCATAATGTAATTCAAATGCTGCCATGTTCATTACACTTCCTGCCAATCTTTCAATTTATTAAATCATACCCTTTGATGCATTAAATTAAGTTTGTGTTACTGCATTTCTGTTTTGTCAAGAAGCACAATAATATAGATTAAGAAAAAGTTGTTCCTTACTCAGAGTTGTATATCTCATGTATAAACATCAGGCTATCAAGGCAATAAATAAGACTAGGTTTCATGCCAACTTGCTGTTGCAGTTGTTTCCTGTTTAGGTGAGAAGAACCGCCGTTCACTAGTTGTCTACTGTCTCGGTGAATTTTGTCAAGAGATAAGGCAATACAATGAAATTCTTCCCTGAAAATTCAAATTTAAATTTAAAACAATTAGTCACAAAAAAAAATAAACCATCCCTTACATCAATGTTCATAACCTTGATCATAAAAGTTGAACCAAAAACACTTCATAATTTCTTATTTTCATTAGGTACACCTAAAGAACTAAAGAAGGATAAAACCACAGTAAGTGAAAACTAATAAAACCAAGACAATTACCATTTCATCAACATCTTAAAAAAAATAACCATTATACACTGATCTAATCTCTATGGTCCATCCATATAAAAGATATATGTAACTTGTATCTATACATTACACAGCATTCTCAAGCTAAACTTGATACAATGATATAATCAATCTGTAAAAGTGGTTCGGTGTATTTTCACCTTGCAAAAGGGAGATACAAAAAGGAATATGCAAAACCCTAGACAAAAAGACAAAGCAGTAAATTCAGGTCAAATATAACAATCTCCACCTTGATCCGAATTGTATGAACTAAAAAGTAAATAGAAATTAACTAGAACAAACTCAAAAGCAACCTAACAACAGATTGAAATTGTCTTTGAGTAAAACTTGAATTTTGCAATGGAAAGAGGCTTCGTGAGCATATCGGCCGGATTCGTTTCGCTACTAATCTTCTTTACAAGCACATTACCTTCTGAAATCATATCACACACAAAGTGATACCGTATATCAATGTGCTTAGTCCTCTCATAGAACATCTGGTCATTCGTTAAGTGAACGGCATTTTGGTTGTCACAAAATACCATGATAGGATCACCAAGAGAAGCAACCTCACCAAGAAATGCCTTGAGCCAAATAGCCTCCTTAATAACCTTTGTGATTGCCATGTACTCTGCTTTGGTACTAGAGAGTGCAACGGTGGATTGAAGTGTTAACTTCTAACTAATTGCACACCCTCCAAAGATAAAAACATAATCAGTCAAAGACCTCCTCTTATCTAAATCACTACCAAAATTCGAATCCACATAACTCGTTAGTATTTCATTTCCTCCAAACTCCAAATGAGCATTAATGGTACCTTTCAAGTATCGAAAAATCCATTTTATCGCTTCCCAATGTCTTCTTCTAGGGCAAGCAAGGTATCTACTCACCACACTAACGGCTTGAGCTATGTCGGGTCTAGTACACACCATCAAGTACATAAGACTCCCAATTGCACTTGAGTATGGAACATTTTCCATATACTTTTTCTCATGTTCGGATTTAGGACTTAAAGTAGTTGAAAGCTTGAAATGTGTTGCAAGAGGGGTGAAAACAATCTTAGCTTTCTTCATACCAAAACGACAGATTACCTTTCCCGCAAACTCCTTTTGTGAGAGAAAGAGTTTTCAATTGGGTCGGTCCCTCAATATTTCCATGCCAAGGATTCTTTTGGTGGCTCCCAAATCTTTCATCTCAAATGCCGAACCAAGTTGCTCTTTCAATCTTACGATTTCTTCCATATTGGAAGTGGCAATCAACATATCATCAACATAGAGCAATAAGTAGATAAATTCCCTGCTACTCAACTCCTTGAAGTAGATACAACTATCATAATTAGAGCGGGAGAAATTTATACTAACCATGAATGAGTTAAATTTCTTGTACCGTTGCCAAAGTGATTGCTTGAGGCTATAGAGTGACTTCTTCAACAAACATACATGATTCTCTTTTCCCACAACTTCAAAACCCTCTGGTTGCTTCATGTAAATTTGCTCTTCTAAATCACCATGCAAGAAAGCAGTTTTCACATTCAGTTGCTCTAACTCCAAATTGTTGATTGCCACTAAAGAGAGCAGAACTCGAATGAAGGTATGCTTGACAATAGAAGAAAATACTTCATTAAAGTCCACACCTTGAACTTGACTATATCCCTTGCCTTATACTGAAAATTTTCTGGTCTTGAATCATCTATCTTTTTCTTGAACACCCACTTGCAACTTACAATCTTCTTACCACTAGGTGGTTTCACAAGAGTCAAAGTGTGATTTCTTTCCAACGATTGAAGCTCTTCATTAATAGCGAAAACCCAATCCATTACATTTTTGGAAGAAATAGCTTCTTTGTAAGATGATGGTTCACTATATTCCACCTCTTCGGCAGCTGCAAAACAATAAGCAAAATCAGCATATCTCACCGGTTTTCTAATTTCTCTTCTTTCACGGTGTCTTGCCAACAAATATGGTTGCTCTTCAACTTCTTCTTGTTCTTCCGGATGAGCATCTTCATGTGGTATAGCCTCTGTTTCATCACTTTGTTGAACCAACACCTCAAACTCCACCTTCTTGTCAATCTCCTCATTCTCCATAATGGTCGACTTGAGAGCAACATCCTTAGATTTTAACATAGTCGACTCATCAAAAATAACATATCTTGAAATGAGAAATTTAGAAGATGCGGGACACCACACCTTGTACCCCTTCACATTCATGGGATACCTAACAAAAACACTCTTCTTTGCTTTTGCCTCCAACTTTCCTTCATTTACATGAACATAAGCGGCACAACCAAACACTCTCAAGTTTGAATAATCGACCGGCTTACCCAACCATACTTCTTTGGGTGGTGTTTTGCACTCTATGGAAGTGTTGGGAGATCGATTCACCAGATAGTATCCCGTGCTAATCGCTTCCGCCTAAAACTCCTTGCCAAGACCCGCATTGGAAAACATACAACGAGCCCTTTCAAGCAATGTATGATTCATTCTTTCCGCAACTCCATTTTGTTGTGGAGTATTAACCACTGTTTTGTGTCTAGCAATTCCTTCGGCTTTACAAAACTCATCAAATTAGTGATTACAAAATTCTAAACTATTATCAGTCATCATCCTTTTGATCTTCTTTCCAATTTGATTTTCTAAGAGTGTCTTTCATTCCTTGAACACTTTAAAGACATCATTTTTCTCCTTTAAGAAATAAGCCCAAACCTTTCTTGAAAAATCATCAATGAAAGTAAGTATATAGCGAGAACTATTACCTTTTGATGACACACAAGAAGGTTCCCAAAGATTCGAATGGACATAATCCAACGTTTCCTTGGTCCGGTGAATGGCTGTTGAAAAGCTCAATCTCTTTTGCTTGTCAAATACACAATGCTCACAAATCTCCAAGCTGTTTGTGCATTGACCACACAACAAACCTCTCTTACTCAAAATAGTCATTCCCCGCTCGCTTATATGCCACAACTTCGTAACATCAACATCTAAGGTAGGATCCGAGCTCGCAACGGAGGCCAAGCCTATAACTGTGGAACTCTCTTTCCTCTCATGCTGGTGAGAGCTCTTTTGGAAACACGAAGAACTCCATTATCACTTTGAAACTTACATCCCTTCTCTTCAATAGACCCTAAAGAAATCAAGTTCTTACTCAAATCGGGTATATGTCTCACATCATTCAACCTTCGTATCTTACCATCATGGAATTAATTTTCACTGAACCCACACCGGCAACCTTGCACAAATGGTTATTTCCCATAAGAACCTTTTCACTTGAAAGCTCATATGTCTCAAACCAATCCCTATTTGGAGTCATGTGTTGAGAAGCACCCGAGTCATAATCCAAGCATTCTCATCGTTGACACAATTATCAATCACGCAAAGAACGTCATATGTGTGATCATCCTTGGCCACATTGACCCCTTCCAAAGCAACACCTCTATGCCCCTTTTGTTTATTCTTCAAGATAAAACAATTAGTCTTTATGTGTCCCTTCTTACAATAATTGCATGTAAGATTCTTGTGTTTTGACTTTGACCAACTTCTACTTTCCATCAAGGTTTTGTCCCTAGACCTTCCCCGTTCAGCCACTAAACCAACATCTTGACTTCTTTTATCAACACTGGTCATCTCATTATACAAATGCAATTTAACTTGTAAGTTACCCTTCACATCCTCAAGAGAAAGTTTCTCTTTACCATAAACCATCATGTCCCTAAACGACTCATGTCCCTAAACGACTTATACGATGTAGGCAGAGAGCACAACAACAACAAAGCTTGATCCTCATCCTCTACCTTGACATCTAACTTCCCCAAATCATTCAAGATTGAGGTAAAATCTACAATATGATCGGAAATAGATGTACCTTCGGTCATATGAAGAGTGTAGAGGCGTAGTTTCAATTGCAACCGATTTTTTAAACGTTCTTCATATACGTCTCCTCCAACTTATTCCACAAACCCATAGTTGTCGTTTCCGAGAGAACCTCTTGAAGTGTTGCATCACTTAAACACAATTGGATAGTGGAAAGAGCCTTATCATCCATTTCCTTCCACTTCTTATCCGTCATTTCCGCATCGACTTCTCTACCATAAATGGCATCCTTGATGCCAAGGGTGGACAATATGGCAGTCATAGCACTTGCCAAAGTGCAAAACTCATCTTCTCATCAAACCTCTCAATATCAAATTTAGACAACATTTTCATCCAAATACGGAGCCAAGAACCAACAATCAACACAACGAATCAAATGGCAAAATGCGAAGAATCACAAATGTGAAGTCTCACAATACTACGGTGGTCGGAGCGTTGGAGGAGAGATTGAGAATGAGCTCGGAGCAGTGACTAGAAAGATGTGACAGGCGGCGGCACGCGAACTGGAGTGCAGAGGCGACGCTGAAGTGCGGCTACGAAGGAAGGGTTCTTAACCTAAAAACCTAAAACTCTGACACCAGTTTGTAAAAGTAGTTCTACATATTTTCACCATGCAAAAGAGATATGCAAAACCCTAAACAAAAGGACAAAATAATAAATTCTAGCCAAATATTACACAATCCATATCAAAAGCTTCAAGTAAAAGAAACTTGAGCTCATTTCAAAAGTTGTTCTCAAGAAATGTTTGGGCAAAAGTCAAAAATATTTAAAAAGCTGCCATACAGGTGCATTTCAATGTTGAAAAAGACCTAACTAAACACACAAATGTAATTGAGTAAAACATTTTGGTCATTCTGCATGAAGCATAAAACCACATTTAGTCTTTAAAACACTCCTCAAAGAGGACCTGTGGTTTGTGCATTGTGGCTTGTGGTTTGTGCATTGTGGCTAGAAGAATTTAGGGCCTATTTGGTTTGGATATTTTTTTTCCATATACACTTCTAGGAAAAAGAAAATAAAAAAAGGAAAATAAAATGAAATATTCCATACGCTAAAAGAATTTTTTTTAACTTATGTGCATAAGAAAATGTTGGCCTGTGGGAAATTGTTTCATTTTTCCTTCCAAGTTTTCCTCTTATAAATGTTTAAGGTAAAACTTATCCTAAACACTCTTAACCAACAGTTTGCCACTTATGCCATTAAAAAAAAAAATAGGGAACAATTCCAAACTAAAAACATGATTGCATACATTAGCCAAAAAATTAAATTAAAATACCCATCAGTTTTACATATCACTAAATATCAGTAGAAACTCACAAAGTCTTTCTCATGGAAACCAAAATATTGCTGAGCGATTCAATCTGCTTCTCCAAGAGAGCGTCTCTCATGCCACTCACACAATTTAGAACACCATAATTGTTGGTATTTTGAAGCAACTACAACATTGGCAATATGAAGGTCAAATCAGTAATAAATAGTGTAGAAAGAAAAAAGAAGTATACAGTAAAAGTATAAGGCAATTCAAATAACCTGCAACCTATCAACAATATGAGAAGCGTTCCTAAACTGTGAAATTAAGCAAGATTGAAGTTCTTCCCATCGATTTATCTCTTGCCTAACTTTTCTGAACTTTGCCTGAAATTTTTTCACTATCGATTCCATTATTGTCAATGCTGAATCGACCAGTCATAAGGCAGAAAAAATTACTCGTCAGTTACAGATAAAAATCGCGTTTTGAATCGTTTAGGTATTCGCGTTTAGTTTATGCTTCGAAGCGTACCTCACTGCCGAATGTTCGAAGGCGACGGCGGCGGAGCGATGACCGTTGCATGTCGGAAATTAATCAAGCGCTGTAGACGCCGCCCAGCGCGGTGGGCGTTGGTGTCGCTGTGGAGGTGACGGCGAGGTCGAAGGTGGCGGCGCGTAGGAGTTGGTGGTGTGATGGGAGGTAGTGGCGCGGCGAGGAGTGGTGGCGTTTTGATAGGTCACAAGGTGGCACACGATGTATAATTTAAATTAAGTGTTTAAAATGTTCTATTTTTATATAATTAATTTTGTTCTTACAATATAATATATAACAAATAATATATGTAATTATTTAATGGTTCATAATAAATAAAATCACGCAAAATAAAAAATACTATATATTTATAAAAAAGAAATATAAGAGAGTATAATAAAAAAATGTGGAGATGTACTTGTATTTTCGGTAGTATTTAGGACTTGGAGTCGTTTACAAATTAAAGAGGATAAGCAACAAATTATATAATATAATATCATAAATTTTTATTTAATTTTATGTGAATTTTTTAGAAGCTATTACGAGACTTATTTTGATACGTGCAAAATTGAGTAACAACTTAATAATAACCATTTTCAATTTCAACTGAAAATAAGAAAGTAAAAGAGTAAGTTTTTTATAATTTCTTATGATTTCAAAATTTGTATAGAGATTTTTAATAATGATGTGTAACCTAAAGTTTTATATAACAATCTCAACCATTAACATTAATTTCAATTTATCAATAATTCTAATTTATCAATTTAGGGAAGATAGTTTCTTTTTAACTTATTTTAAACATAATATAACATCTTTATAGTTATTTTTTAAAATAATTGTAAAAATAAACATAATATATTAACTTAATAATATTTTTAATTTTGATGAAAGAGTCAATCGTTTTCTTCATGTTCATGCATATTTTATAATCGTTTTATTATTTTTTGGTATCTTTAATTGGATTTTTAAGCTCTTGATCCTTGTTCTAGTGTATGAAGCGTAGAAGGTCTTCAAACGAGTTTAAATTTGTGATAAATATTAGAGCCAAACTATATTGGTTAGAGTTGATTGGTCATGGAAAAAATAAGTTAGATCATGATTAGTTGATCTTGTTGAACATATTAACTATATTCTTGAATATCTTGGGTGAAATTTGATTTTCTTCAAGAAAATAAAAATATTTGATAACCATAAGATAATAATAACTTGTTAACTCTAAAGAAAAAAAATTTCTTATCGAGCTTTATTTAAATTGGAACAATAAATGATGGAGGGAGAACTTGGGATGATGGAGTAAAGATGCAACAAAAGAGGAAATGAAAATCATGTAAAAAATAACATAAATTATACTACCATATTGATTAAATAGACAAAGAAATAGAAAAGAGGTGTGTTTATATAATACTCATATAACGGTATAAAAATACACTTGTAACCTAGTACTTAATACTCTTAATAATTAGTTATATAACAAAATTATCAAATAAATTTGTTTTAGAAACTTTTGTAATGTTTGAAAAATTAAATGCCTGAATTGAATACGAACAATAAGTTAACATGCCAAAATCATAATTTAACATAAGAAAAACATGTGATAGAAAAATATATTTGATATTCATATAATGGATTAGAAAATTATTATTTTTTAACTGATTTGGAAGTTTTTTATTTGTTACATTGTTTCTCAACATCTTCTCCAATTGTATTTTTCCTTTTTTATGTTAGTATTTATACTTATTTATATGTAAAATTACATATATTATGTTATTTAGGGTTTATAGGTTTATTGTGTTACAAGGTTTATTATTTTATTTACATGTTTATAAGTTTAAACTTTTAAAGTATTTTAACATGTTTACGATGTTTACTTATAAGAAATTATGTTACTTTGCATTTATTATATTTAAGGATGTTGAATGTTAAATATTATAACTTTTACTGGGGTTACTTATTATTTATTCTAGAGTTTGAAATTTTATTAAAATTTTGTAAAAGTGGTTTGGAATATTAAAAAGAGAAATATGTATTTAAATTATTTTCAATTTCGACTCTTAAACAATATAAAATTATTGAACTTATTATATAATCTAAGTTAGTAATGTTGAAAATTTAAATAGGTTTACACTTTTATTGTTTGAATGATATATGTATAAATCTTATATTTAATTGTTAAGTTTGTTTATATTTATATGTTCGAATTAAATAATTTTTTTGTATATTTTCATTTAGATACAACGTTTAGGGTTACCTTTTTATATATTTTAATCAATATGTATTGCATCTTCAATTTAAATTACTTCTATCATTTGGTTCATATAAAAATAAGAGTGAGTAGTGACTAGTAGTATAGGACAATAATCACATTTAAATATATTATTAACATGCACATTTTAGTATGGTTCATAAAATTTCAATTGTTTACATTTTGGCGGTTATTTTTTCTTTTTTTTTTTTGTATTTGAGTGTGGTTAATTTAGTATCATAGGTAAAATGATATTACTAATTTATTGAAATGTAGACAATGTGAGGATTATAATTACTGTGTTAATAAATATAAAAATGGATATCCTGGAATGGGATATAATTACACCTTTAATTAAATTTAAATGCAACTTAACAAAACTAAATTTCAACTACCTCCATACTAAACATTGTGTTGAGGTTCAACTAACTTCATTGTATCTTAGTTCAATTAAACTCACATAATTAATAATTGTGCTAAGGTTAACCAATGTAAAAGCATTAATGGATAAATTGATAAAAGATTCACACAAATATTTTGGTTGTTGAAGGACACAGTCTAATAGAAGTTATTAGGAAAATATGTTTTATCTAATGGATAAAAAGTACAAGAGACACATGACAGACTTATTATTTGTATTTTATAAGAAAAAAGTTTGAAGAGTTTAAAAGATATTACAAGTGTAGATTTTTGCATTACAACGTGAAAAATAATGATTAATACAATAATAAGGAGGTGATGTCTCAAGTGTGGAAATTTACATTACCTACAAAAGGTTGTTTACTATCTTTGAATAATTTGAAATGTTTGGTGTCTGTTTGCGAGTCCATGTGATGTTAAAAATGACACACAAATAGGAAGAAATACGATGAATTACACCTAGGGATAGCAATACAAATTGACTCATCCTCTTTTGACACATTTTACATTTGGTATGCTAAGAATGGATCAAGATGATTTACTTACACCCGACTTCTGTAGGCTAATGTGTTTGACTTGTCTTATATAAATGTGTTCTTATGGGATGACCTACACATATTTTACAAAAATGGAAAAAAATGAGTCATTTAAATTTTTTTAATCCTCTTAACTATCTAATAAAAAAACCTATGGAATAAAGTTTAATGTTCTTTTATCTTTTGTATTGGTACATGTTAGATGTCATACATTATAAAAATATAACATAGGGAATGATGAATGTGATAATTTAGTTGGGATATTTATTAACTTGAATGAACATTAAATGCAAGATAGTGTGAAAGTTCAATTATATTTTATTAAAATTAATATACTATGAGTTTATATTAAGAAGGATAGATAAACATGCACTTGATCCACACATATTACACTTGGTTAAGAAAAGGAGAACAAATTTTACTCAATATCTTAAAAGTATTAAGGTATCATAAGAATATATTTATAATAATAAATATCTTTTTATTTATACACAATCTAAAATTAGTTGACCCATAGCTTAATGATTGTCACAATTATTTGTTATGTGGTTATTCATCATAAAATAATACCTAAAAATATGAAATATATTATAATTGAATTGTGTTTATTTTTCAATTCGATATGCAACAAAATTATTCACTCTAAAAAGTTAAAAAAATTTAAAGGAAAAGATTCATGTTGTCTTATGTAAACTAAATACGTTTTTTCTTTCATTTATTTTTGACGTCATGATTAATCTTTTTGTATATTTTTTAAAAAGTAAGATTGTATGAACTAATTTATCCAAATTGAATTTATCGTGTTAAGCAATACATAAATATTTTTAAAAAATATGTAAATAATCAATATGATATAATTTTCTTTTATTATTAAACGATACATAGAAAAAGATATTAAACTTTATTTAAAATACATGTTAAAAATAAAATCTATAAAACGTTGTGTAAATATTAACTATGAAGGAGTTAATACTCTTAAAATGTATATAGGTGATTAAATATTTTAAAAAAAGTTTTTCAAACATATTTGTACACTCATTAGCCTCGCAAACATATTAAAAAAAGCAAACATATTAAAAAATCAGTTTAAAATAGTTAACATTTGAAGTGATCATCAAATATATTTTATCAATATAAGTATATCAAGATACTGTATAAAATATTTAAAATTTATAGTTTAAATTTATAAATTAGTCTAATTAACAATTTTATCAAAACATAATAAGCTAGTTTATAAGTAATAACTAATAATTTACTATTAGTTAGGTGACATCACAAAAACTTTTCATTTAATAAAAAAAAGTCAGGATTAGTTGATAAGGTGTGTCAAAGTTGAATATAAATATGTGAAGAAAGAAACATAATTATATTTATATCTAGAAATATGAAAATAAGATGAATTAAATAGTAAAAAAAAATAAAAAAATACACCATACATTACACATATAAAATGTCTCATAAATTTAGTTTTAGAAAGGAAGAGAAATTCTTGAAGTGCCTTTTTCCATTTCCCTCCCTCTCTCACACTCACACTATTTTGCACTTCCAATCTTCATCTTTCAGATCTCTCTCTCTCTGAGTTCGTCTCAGTCCCAATCTCGATCTATCTTCTTCTTCTTCACGAATTCCCCAATCTCATCTTCTTTCATCAGATTGAATTGTGAATTGGCGCTCAATTCAATCTGATGATGGCTTCCCCAAACAACCACCACCCAAATCCCAACCCCAACGCCCACGTTCCTCCTCCTCCCTTCGACATGCACTCCTTCTTCAACCCTCCGCCCCCTTCCTCAAACCCTAACCCTAACCCTAACCCTTCATCCTCATACCCTCCGCCCTTCTCCGCCGCCGCGCCCTTCCACTTTCCGGCCTTCGACCTCCCTCTCCACCACCGCTCCCTCTCCTTCCCGACGCAGCCCATCCCTCCGCCCTCCAACCCCAACGCAGGCGCCCGCCTCATGGCTCTCCTTAGCAACCCCTCCCCCCCGCCCCCCGACTTCGCGCCTCCCACCTCCTCCGCCCCTTCTACCGTCCTCGCCGCCGCCACTGCTGCCGCTGCCGCCCTCACGCGACTCCCAAGCGGCAAGGTCCCCAAGGGGAGGCACCTCGCCGGGGAGCGCGTCGTCTACGACGTCGACGTCCGGCTGCCTGGCGAGGTCCAGCCGCAGCTTGAGGTTGCTCCGATCACGAAATACGGGTCGGATCCTAACCCGGTTCTGGGGAGGCAGATTGCGGTGAATAAGTCTTATATATGCTATGGGCTGAAACAGGGGAACATTAGGGTGCTTAATATCCACACTGCTGTCAGGTCTCTCCTCAGAGGCCACACTCAGGTTTGTTTTGTGTCTTAAATTGTTTGTATTGTGTTGCATTGGCTTAGGGACCTGTCTTGTGCTTGTTTTATAATGAATGAAACAAAACAAAACATTATGTAGCAACGCTAGTTATACTAAGAGGCAAGTCATTTGGCAACCAATGGGAGTTAATTACAGTGGAAGGAGCTGGTCTCTTGCAATGTGGCGAAACTTAGTTCGAATTCCAAATGAGGGAGGTGTTCACATTTAGTGTCTTAGCATCCTTTGGATAGAATTGCCTGTTAGAGAAGATACCTATGGGTATAAATAATTTTGGAGAGGTAGACAGAAAGAAAATATATCAATTAAATTTGAGAAAGACAAAAAAAAGGGCTATGATTTGGGTAAACAATAGAGAGGTTATCAAAGAAAAAGAGAGAGGTAAGTTTAAGAAATGGATGATGATGTTACTGCTTAATAAGGTACAACCAGAACATGGGCTTTTTCCACCAGGGTTGGCTTTAGTGGGTAAATGTAGATGAGGGTGTTGATCTACCATGAGCTTTTAGAAATTTTAGCTTTTAATTCGGATGTTGTCTATGTTTTTAACTGTTTTTAAGTTTTATTTTTAACATTTGGAGTTAGTTGTGTCCATAGTCAGGTGTGTAAGGGGGAAATACGAAATTTTAATTATAATTCTTGTCCAAACATGTTATACTGATTTTATTGATTTCTTGAGCCTCAAGTTCATAGGACGAAAAAATAGCATATAACAACAACAGGGGTGGGAACATTTTTACATTGGTTTTCCGCACCAGTTTTCCTTGTTTCTTAGTTGAACTTACTTTGGCCTGCTGCTATAATTCTACGTTAAAGGAAGGATTCTGTTTTGTTATTGCAGTAGAGTTACTCATACATATTAACTTTCTTTTATGGCTTGTTGCCTACGAAATAATGTGCTGTTTTGCAACTTCATGCTATACTGCCACCCTGTGTTTTTAATGGAAAAATTATTGAAGCTGGTAAATTTATCCTTTGATTAATCCTTTTTCCCCCTTGTCAGAGAGTCACAGACTTGGCGTTTTTTGCTGAAGATGTTCATCTCTTGGCTAGGTAGTTTTTGTTCCCTGAAAACTTTATATGGTGCGGTTTGTTTTTTTTATCTGTCTATGGGAACGTGCTTTTTCTGCAGTGTTGGCACAGATGGCCGTGTCTTTGTGTGGAAGATCTCTGAAGGTCCAGATGATGAAGATAAGCTTCAAATTACGGCCAATATTGTTATTGCCATTCAAATAGTGGGGGAGGAGAAAGTTGAACATCCTCAAATTTGCTGGCACTGTCACAAACAAGTAATTGCCCCATATTTTCATGTTTCATTGTTCTCAATTGCAAAATCTTGAAAAAACGGTTTACCTTTCTTCCTTGTTATTTTAATTGAACCTTTTAATACACAGGAGATTTTGATAGTTGGTACGGGAAAACATGTTTTGAGAATTGACACCACAAAAGTTGGAAATGGTGAAGCGTTTGTGGCAGAGGATCCTCCTCTTAGATGTCCTGTTGACAAGCTCATTGATGGGGTTCAGCTGGTAGGCACCCATGATGGAGAGGTGACTGATTTATCTATGTGCCAATGGATGACCAATCGATTGGTATCTGCATCACAGGATGGCACGGTTTGTGTTTTTTTTTTTGTTATTATTAACTGTTACTTTTTGGTTTCTCTGGTTTTCATTCAATTTATTGGTTAAAATGTGACAATTTTTCTTATAGTATTTTTCTGATCAGCATAAACAATGCGGTAGTATTAATGTTCCTTAAAAATCTATATGATTTTCTTTTAGCTTGCATTGGTATTTACTATAAACCAAGCACACTAATATGTGGGTGCATTCAAGAACAGCGATTAGTTATTGTATGAAAATGCCTGCTGACACAACAGTCAAAAGTTTAAAGATCTATTACGATAATAATAAAGTCTTTAGCATTGTTATTAGCGGTGGATGGTAGCAAGCCAAAAATCTGCCCTAAAAGTATGGTGGATGGCATTGCAGACTGTTGGAAGCTTGACAGCTATGATTAGAATAAAAAATAATATATACTCATGAAGTATGCTTAGAAATATGCGAGATCTAATGAATAAAAGAAAAAACAGTGACATACATGAAAATCAATAAATTAGGAACACAAAAAATTTATAAAAACTAGAAGTATACAAATTTTTTTATGTAGAGGAGGAAGGAAGAGAGTATGTCTAAGAATCTGAACTTAACTATTTAAACCGTTATGATATGAGTGTGTACAATGGTTCTCTTCAAAAAGCAACGATTATATTCATGTGGAATGACCAAGGCAGTTTGCTTTCTTTAAAAACATTTTTAAAACTTCTTTTTTGTTTTCCTTAGTGGTCAGTCTTTCTGCCATTGCTGTCGCCATCGTACTAGCACTGTGGTGGCTATTTAGTAGCATTAGTCTGTAGTGAAAGTATGCCAAAGTTTTTCTATCTTAATTTTTTTGTTAGTTGTTCCTACAGGCACTGTGCTCATGCAAGTATTGCTTAAAAACAATATAGTAGATGCAGTTGCGAAAAAGTTGTGAGGATAAGAATGGAGAACAAATATGAAATGAACAATACTTAGATACAATTCTTCAACTGTTTTTTGTGATGATCTCTAAGTAAAATTAGATTACCACCTTGGTAATTCTCACAATAAAAGTCAGGAAAGTTAAGTTGGCATTGAATACAAAAGTGAAACTAATTTGATTGGAGGAATGACACCTAAAACTTCTAAAAAACTGCATCTAATTTTGTCCATATGAAACTGAGGTAAAAAGTGGTTTGATAACTTTTTTTAGCTTATTTATTTTACACCAACACTTCAAATCTAATATATTTTTTATTGTACTTGTGTAACATAGTAGGATCATCTAGAAACTCCAAAAAACTGCCAACAGAAAACTACCTACTGTTCTCTTTATAATTGTGTGTAACTGATAAGTACCCAAACATTTGTGGAACCCACTCTAAAAATTTAGCTGTCAAGGACGGAGAACCAAACATTTAAATACTCTGCCGAACATTCCATGCTACTCTGTGGGACTTTGGCACCCTATAATGACCAAGTTCCTATCAGGAACATTCTCATGCATGCTTATGTTGTGCTGCATTTTTATTTGTTTAATTTGTTATATATGTCTCAACTGTAATTGTCTGTTATCATCAAATGTTTCAGATAAAGATCTGGGAAGATCGCAAGACACAACCACTTCAAGTTTTGAGACCACATGATGGACATCCAGTTTTTTCTGCCACATTTTTTACTGCTCCTCACCAGCCTGATCATATTGTTCTTATCACAGCAGTAAGTGTTTTCATCAACTTTAGTTAACCAGGCCTTTACCTCAATTCTTGCTGTGCAATATCTGGAAATAATTAATTTGATTTACATTTAAAAAGCTTATAAAAATTAGCAGAGAGATCTGTGTCCACTATTTGTTGTTTCAACCTGATAGTCCTCCATAGAACTAATTTATCATATGTGACTAGTCTAGTAATATTTGTTTTACTTGTTTACAAATTATAATTAACACCCTTGCAGGGACCACAAAATCGGGAGGTGAAGCTTTGGGTATCAGCAAGTGAAGAAGGTTGGCTGCTCCCAAGTGACACCGAATCATGGAAATGCACTCAGACGTTGGAGTTGAAGAGTTCTGCTCAACCATCTAGAGATGCATTCTTTAATCAAGTTGCAGCATTGTCTCATGCAGGTCTTCTTTTACTTGCAAATGCCCAGAGGAATGCTATATATGCTGTACATTTAGAATATGGTCCTAATCCAGAATCAACACGCATGGATTATATAGCTGAGTTTACTGTGACCATGCCCATTCTGAGTTTTACTGGGACAAGTGATATACTACCTCATGGCGAACATATTGTTCAGGTTTACTGTGTCCAGACACAGGCTATTCAGCAGTATGCTTTGGATTTAGCCCAATGCTTGCCTCCACCATTGGATAACGTGGGACTAGAGAAGTCAGATTCCAGTGTTTCAGGCGATGCAGTTACTGTTGAAGGATTCCACAATTTAGACTCTTCTGCTCCCAAAATGATGTTACAAGCAGGTAGTACTGAAAGTGGACTCGTGGCTAGATACCCTTTAAGCTCTGGCCATGTTGAGGCGCCTATTACAAGTTCAAACACTGAAGCTAAACCTGTTACATTAGCTCCTTCTAGTAGTGATCCTGATATTGTTTGTATTCCATCTCCACCCCTTCCTTTAAGCCCAAGGTTATCTAGGAAACTCTCTGATATCAGGAGTCCACAGTCAACTTTGAGTGATCATGCTGGGGAACATCCTGTTAATGATTATTCGATGGACAGACAAATGGATACCATTCACAGGAACCTCTCTGAGACATTTAGTAGTGATTCAAAGAATGATGAGAAGAAAGCGAAACAGGATCACATTTCTAGTGTACTTAATCCTTCTGTCATGTTTAAGCAGCCAACCCATCTAATCACACCATCTGAGATCACAAAGGCTGGTTCCTCCTCCGATAATAATATAATTGATAGGATGAGTGAGGGAGAAGCAAAGACCCAGGATGTGGGTAATGCTGAAGTGGAAGTGAAGGTGGTGGGTGAGACAAGATCTAATCAAATTGATGAATTTGGTCGGCAAGGTTCACAACAAAATCCAGTTTCTGATAGTAAAGAAAAAATGTTTTGCTCTCAGGCTTCAGATCTTGGTATTGAGATGGCTCGAGAAGGCTGTGTGATAGCTCCTGGGGACACATATCTTACAGAGGAAACTGGACAAATTGATTCAACGGGAGCGGTGTCACTAGCTCAAACTCCTGATACTGGCGAGGATGGACTCCAAGATATGGCAAAAGATGCCCATGAAAAGGTTTCTGACTCATCTACATCTGTGGCAGTGCCACCATCTCCTGTGCCTAATGCAAAAGGGAAAAGACAGAAGGGTAAAAATTCTCAAGCATCAGGCTTATCTTCGTCATCTCCAAGTGTGTGTAATTCAATTGATTCATCCAATGAACCAAATGGAAATTCTAGCCTTCCGTCTGCTGAAAATGCTCAAATTCTGGCAATGCAAGAATCAATCAATCAGGTGATTTCTCAAGAGTTTTTGATTGGTCAAAGATGATGCGTAACAAACCATGCATTATATTTTAATTTATTAGCATGTTTAAAGGGAATTTTTGTTGAAAACATTTTTTAAATAAACTCTTTCTAAAATAGTAAATAATTTTTCTTCTCCGAAAAGCTGAAAACGGCTTGTCCTTCAGAGGCTAGGGTTTTTAGCTTCGCTGTAAGTACATGTCCATTAAAAAAATCCCCAGTTTTTCATTTCCTTTTAATATCTCAAGGGATGTACATATTGTTTGTTTGTGTATGCAGTTATTTTTTAATTTCATTGAATGAGTATGAACAAATGTATTGAAGTACCATTGCAAGAATGGTATTTTTGGCATATCTGGGAATTTGATTAATAACTCATGATCCTTCTTATTTTGCAGTTACTGACAATGCAAAAAGAGATGCAAAAGCAAATGACAATGATGGTTGCTGTTCCAGTGACGAAAGAAGGTAGAAGGCTTGAGGCTGCCCTAGGGAGAAACATGGAAAAAGCTGTCAAGGCCAACAGTGATGCTTTATGGGCTAGAATCCAAGAGGAGAATGCAAAAAATGAAAAGTTGTTACGAGACCGTATCCAGCAAATTACAGGTCTAATTAGTAACTTTATGAATAAAGATCTACCAGCAATACTTGAGAAAACAGTAAAGAAGGAAATGGCCTCGGTTGGGCAAGCAGTAGTACGTGCAATGTCTCCTGCTGTGGAGAAAATAATATCTTCTGCTATTGTCGAATCCTTCCAGGTTTGCACATTGTTCTTCTATCCCATAGACATTAGAATGAAATTAATACATTGTCTTGCTGGGATCTAATTGGAATTTCATGTCATAGAGAGGAGTGGGTGATAAGGCAGTGAACCAACTTGATAAATCAGTTAGTTCAAAACTGGAAGCTACTGTAGCTAGGCAAATCCAAGCTCAGTTTCAGACAACTGGCAAACAGGTGCTTCAGGTACGTCACTTACATTGGGCTTTCGCTCTTCAGTGTATTGCTTCATTCTTGGAGTTAGTGGCATTTTTATTTGTAATTTCATCTAAGGTAGCATTTGTTCATTACCGTGTACTAATTTCTTCTGTAGGAGGCACTCAAATCCAGTTTTGAAACATCAGCGGTTCCTGCATTTGAAATGTCGTGTAAAGCCATGTTTGAGCAAGTGGATGCTACATTTCAGAAAGGCATGGCTGAACATTCAGCTGCTGTGCAGCAACGCCTTGAATCTACACCCACTTCTTTGGCAATGACGCTAAGGGTGAGTAACTCGGAGTGCTTGTTTCTTTTGGGGGTCTTCCATAGAAACCTGTACCTTTTCATTTGGACAAAATGTCTTACTCAAGACATATTATCCTCCTAGAGAGATGGATAGTATTAAATGAGTTGTGGGGAAAATGAACTGAGTGCTAGTGTGCACAAAAAAAAAAAAAAGCATAATGAATTAATTTGTGTCAATAACATTTTGTTTAAATTCTTTTGCTTACATAACATGGTTTGGGGGGCTACCGTTGACCCTTCAAGTGGATTTGTTTCCATTTTTATTTCAAAACATGCACCAATTTCTCTCTAAACCTCTGATACAGTGATAGAGTGCTATAAGATAGCCTAGGACTATATCCTCCCTAAAACAAGTGGATCTGGATCCCACTTGTAAGGTCAAGTGCTTACCTTGTAAGAGGTCAAGCTTTTGTAGTATTTTGTTATTGATATCTTGAATGAGAAGCACTCGTTCTAGTTCACTTTTGTAAGCTCTTCTGCATTTCAATTGCTTTTAGGTAGGTCTTTTGTTTTAATGGAAAGTCTGTACTTTTTTTTGTTTTAATGGAAAGGCGGGTACTTTCTGCAAAGAACAAATTTGCATCTGCGTGCATGACTGCCACTTGCTAAGTGGGCTAGGGTCATCGGTACCATGATCATAGTGAGGGAAGCTTGCAGATTCTTCTTTGCTTATATGCCATGTAGATATTGACTTTTTTAATTAGTTGCTTAATTTGTATTTTAAGTGAAATACTTGTCAGCTGCGAAAAAAATGATTGGTTAACAAAGAAGCTTTTGGACATGTCAGTGTTACTCTTCCTTGGCTTGTCGCTCCTTAGTGTCTCAATCGCAGTTTTCCTCTTGATGCACTTTTCAGGATTCCATTAATTCAGCATCATCAATTTCTCAAACTTTGAGTAGAGAAGTGCTTGAGGGCCAGAGAAAGCTAGTAGCACTTGCAGCTACAAGAACAAGCTCAGGCTCATTAAATCCTTTGCCGGTCCAGCTGAACAATGGTCCTTTACTTCATGAAAAGGTGGGGTGACTTTGCTAACCATTTGTGGGATTTAGTTGTAGGCAGGGTTAACATTGTCTCTACATGGTAATAATTGCTCTTGCAAATTTGCATTGCGAAACAGGTTGAGGTTCCCCTTGATCCCACACAGGAGCTAGCAAGGTTGATTTCTGAACGGAAATACGAGGAGGCTTTCATTGGAGCCCTACATAGAAGTGATGTATCCATCGTATCATGGTTATGTTCTCAGGTATGGCCAAGATGTTATATCTCTCCATCGCACAGACATTAGGTCCAGCTTCTGTAAAATCTCGTGTTATGATGCAGTTAACTAATAGCTCTGATAGTTTTAGGAGGGGCAAATTGTTTATTAGGTTACAATTGTTTGCCATCCAAATCTGCTGATTCAACTTGAGTTGGAGCGTTAATTGAATTTCTTAATACTGATGTGTGTGTAGATATTTCTCGTCATATTCAAATAAACAACGATTACCTAATTATTAAATGGATCAATCCATCTCTGCTAATCAGGTTGATTTACATGGACTCTTGTCAATGGTTCCTCTTCCTTTAAGTCAAGGTGTACTGCTCTCACTTCTGCAGCAACTGGCCTGTGACATTAACAACGATACAGGACGAAAGATTGCATGGTTAACAGACGTGGCATCTGCCATAAACCCATCGGACCCAGTGATTGCGATGCACACACGGCCCATCTTTGAGCAAGTCTACCAGATACTGAATCACCAACGTAGCTTGCCTACAATGACTGGAACTGATCTCTCTAGTATCCGGCTGTTATTGCATGTCGTCAATTCCATGCTCATGACATGTAAATGATTTTCTTTCTTTTTTCTTTTTTCTTATTTCATTTTCAGAAATGTGCAAATCCTTCCTTGTGAACTTCTAATATGATTGGAATTTTGTACAAAGCTCAGTGAGAGTTTCATTCAAATGGTCGAATTTTGGTAGTCGGTGTTCATATATAGGTAGTCATAGGAGAAAATACTATGCAGTAACTAAATTGGTAGATTCTAATTTCACAGGCTCTTCTAAAATATGATCAAATCTGGTCATGATTTATGGCATAAAGTTTATCCAATTTACCATTAACATCTTATTTGGATGGATGTCTATTATTTTCTTAAGAAATGAACATTAGTCATTGTTATTTCAAAGTACTTGCTTATCAATTTTTGAAATGAGTTTGTACGTTTTATTAATTCACACTAAAACAATGATTTTTTTTATCTATTAAATATAAACTATTTTGGATAGGTTATGAAATTAATAAATTTTTAACAATTTACAAAGTCAAATTTCTTGAACTGGATTTGGTTCTCAGTTTGGGATGAAAATCAAAATGAACAATTAAAGTTGTCGAGAGATGTTCAATTAAATTATATTTTAATTTTTTTCTAATGGTTTTAAATGATAATGTGACCCAAGTAGCATCCTCCTCCCTATTACAATAAGGTGTCCCTACCTTTTCATCTTATTTGGGATAAGGTTCATTGTGACAGTAAATTACGTTCATATGTATACAAAATCATACTGATATTTAATATATTAGGAAATTTTGTATAGACTTAATTATTAAAAATACTGTAAAATATGCAAAATAACTATTTCATTTTTTATGATGAAAAAAAATCTGCATAAAAAGTAAGACAGAAAACAAAGAACTAAACATAAAAATAAAAAAATATAAAAAATGTATTTGCTAGTATAAAAAATAAGCAGAAAGCGTACAAAGAAATAGAGATTTATTTTTCAAATAAACTATTAGTCAAAAAAGTTGCAAAATAAAACCCTTTGAAGTTTATTTATAAAAGTAAAACAAAGTAGAATTTGATTACTAGAGAAGAAAATTCTAAAATAATATTTAGAATAAAAATAAATATTATTTATATAAAATTAATCTATATTTATAATTAATTCTTTATACAATTATTTACAGTTTAATTAATTGAAAAATCATTAAAATTTTATATGTATATTATTAAGTTGAAATTTAATTTATACCTCTTTTTTATTTTTTAATTTAATTTATAGTAATAAAATGATATTAATTGAAAATTAAAATACTATGGTGATTAATTTAATAGATTGTATTATTTATAATTTTTGAAATAAATTTTAATTTAAGTCTTATTAAAGTAATTAATTATGTGTCTTTTCAAACTTCTTTTTACTGTGCAAGTTTTGTTATGTGTGCTTAAGATTGTAAATAGTGTCAAAAATTGAAAAATTAAATTTACTAAATGCTAGTAATGTAGATTTCTTGTTGGATTTGTTTGTATAGGCAGTTTATTTTGTTACACTTTAATTGTTGACTTTAATATTAATGTTGTTATCATTTATAATTTCATAATATCTATGCATATAATATTGTAAATATTAATTGAAAATTAAATATCAAAATGTTTTATCGTTTATTTATGATTTTAATAAATTTTAATTTAAGTCCCACTAAAGTAATTAATTATAAGTGTTTTTTAAACTTTTTTTTTATTATGCAAGTTTTTTTTATAATTTGAATTTTTATTACACGTCTGTATAAGATTGTAAATAGTGTCAAAAATCAAAAAAATGCTAGTAATGTAAATTCTTAACCCGAGCACATTACTCATGACTCCTCACAAGAATGAGAATTAAGCCAATATTTAAGGAAATGACACCACCTTCAACCCAAAACCTTAAGGCATTAGGTTTGCGGGTCTTCTTTTTTATATGTTGCTCAACTTTCTCATTTCTATTCAATGTGGGACTTCGACTCACACTTGAATATCTAACACATAATATCTATGTATATATAGTATTTATATTTAAGGATTCTTAAACGTTTATATTTAGTGTGATCTATCTATTGTAGATACGGGTAACATCTTGATTGATCTTGATTTTTAATATCCATTTTATTTGTATTATGTAAAAGTTAGAGCAACTCTTGTAACTTTTTCATGGATTAGAAAAAAAAATCGTGATATCTCATATTGTGTGTGCAATAATCTTTATGTCTTAATTATTGGAATAGATCTTCATATACTTTTAATTAAATTTACATCAATTATTGTAATACTAGTGAATCTATTTTCATGTAACAATTAATTACTTGTGAATATCACAAAGTAAAGTTTTACAAACTTTTTATACTTATGTCACTTTTCTTTTAGTCTAATTATATATTTTTATACTGGTCATACCTTTCTCTTATTTATGGTTTTTTCATGAGAAATCTTAAAGTCAAGTATGAGATGGAGATTTATCATTGATTATGCATTTTTATTATTTTGCTTATAATTTTGAAATAAATATGACGAACTATATTAGTGAAGAAATAAATTAGTACACTTTGTTTGGGTTGATTGCCATCTCGGTATCATTTAGTTCAATTGTCCACTTGTTCTTCAGATTTTAATCAACTTGTTACTTTAAAATATTTTCACCCCATTCACTGTTATAGTAATAATTGAATGAGTCTAGCTATTTCACATGTTATGTATCATTTAATTCAATTGTCCACTTGTTCTTCAGATTTTAATCACTTGTTGCTTCAAAATATTTTTACCCCATACATTGTTATAGTAATAATTGAATGAGTCTAGCCATTTCACATGTTATACGATAAAATAAATTAAATGACTAATGTTATAATTATGACATGTGTTATATATTTGTTATAAAGTAGAATACATATTCACATATTCACATTTTGACTATATTATTTTTTAAGTTTGCATTCTTAGAGTGACATAAAATTTTTTGTAATATATGGAATACAATATATTTACATTAAATAGTTCTATTATTAGGAGTATGTGTTTTTGATAGGCTCATTGTGATCCAAATTAGACACATTTCATCTTGTAATATAATATGTATTCTTAGTTTAAAAAAGAAAACAAACATAAGTCACAATTAGACACATTTCACCTTATAATGTAATATGTGTTCTTAGTTAAAAGGAAAAAAAAAAAAAAACAAACATAAGTTGTCTCACCTTTAACAAAAATAAAGGTTGCAAAGAGTAGATAGTTATGTTCATTTTGCGTAATTGTCACTAGTAAGGTCTCTATGTGTTTGTCATTTAACCAAGTCACTTTGGTGACTATATCTAAAGAGATTAAGTCTTCAGTTGACCTAATGGTTTGAATACCATTTTCACATGCTAACAATTAAGGAAAATAACCACTGAACAAACTTCCACTTTTAATAATTCCTACCAGAAAGTCACACAAATATTGGATTATGAAAACCAAAAAGAAGTTGGATTTATTTTTCCAACTCATCTTCAACTCTATTAAAATAAAATTTAAATTGATGTTATCCAAATGATCTAATATTGGGATAAGATAAGATATTTAGGATAATATTATTCTCTCATAAATAATACATCAAGGTTAAATTATTTGCACGTACAAAAAATTATGTGACTTTACTATTGAGAAGTTTTTTCATGACAATAACTCTTGTCACTTTAATGAAGAAAATAAAAAAAGAGGTGAATGTAAAAATGAAAAAAAAATACATACACATATTTTATGTGAAGTGTACTTAGTTATAATATAATATAATATTTATTATGTTTTAACTAACAATAGTATTATATTTCATTTTAATGATAATTTGTGTCAATGTATTGGACATACCTTTTAACTAACACATGTTTGTGTTTAACGAGTCCACACAAGGCTTATGTTATGATTGTGAAAAGAAAGGAAACAAAAGAGTTTCCTTGTCTCAAATCTCTTATGATTCTCATTATATTCCCCTTAAGTTCTTCCAACAAAAAACACTTTAATAAATCTGAAATTGTAGTTGTGTGGCTAGGACTTTTGTCACTCCAACATTCTCATATAGATCATTCACCTCTTCCTCCTCGAACATCTTTAAAATCATAACATTGTCCATTGTCTTCCTTATAAATTTGTTGTTTATGACATATAAGAACCTCAGTTAAAAAGTAATGTTTCACTTTCTTCATCTTCCACCCATTTACCATCCACTAATAATCCTCTAAACATATTGTGCCTCTTCATCTTATTCCAGAAAGATGAAAACATTTAGAATTTGTGCAAACTTCAACAATTCATTTATCTTTAGATTTTTCTTTTAAAATTGACTCTATATTCATATCTACCGTCCATAATTGATCATGCAACTACTTCTTGTCAAATAATTTTTACACCACATTTCTCTTTAAACTTACTTAGCTCTTTTCACACATATCTCCAAACACACATTTATACATTTGTTTCAGTCTTTAATTACATCTCGTTAACTTCAACTTCTCTTTAAACACATATATATACACCTTAACCTCAAACTTGGACTATTCATGATTTAGAAAGAGTTCAAACGTATTATCTTATAACTATTTATAACGCAAACAACAACTTATTCCATCAATAAAATACAACAAGAATATAAAAATTCTTGATGCTTTAGTTACATTTTCTTTCCAAATCTAAAGCCACCTTCCAAAACTAATATTATGCTTAACTTACTTTTTTGACTAAGCATTTATATTAAACCATGTAAGTTTTTTTCAACCAACAAAAGATCTGTTATACATAATTAAATTTACTAAAGCGTTTAAAATTTAGTAGTTCATTATATAAAAGGTAATTTATTGTGTAATTATTATTTATATTGAATACTTACTTCTTTAGTAATATATAACAATTAAAAAATACTTATTTAATTAAAAACTTAGCAAAAATATAATCATTATTTTTATTTTTATAGATGTATTAGCTAAATAATATTCATTTTAAAATAAATCTGAAATTAAATGTAAAAATATATTTAAAAATATAACTTATATGTTATTTATTAACATATATAATATCATTTCTAAATATTTATAAATATGTGATTTTTTTTGTAATAGTATATTTATGAATATAATTTAAATTTATTATTTTTTATTCTTTAAAAAATTTAAATATAATATATTGTTAACTGTATTTATAATTTTATTTATAAATATAATATATTTATATATTTGTAAATATTATTAATAATATATAAATAAACTTTAGTTTTTTAATTTTAAATATTATAAATGAATTATTTAAAATTTAATTATAAACATAATAAATTAAAATGTTATTAATTATTTTTTAATTTTCTATTGTAATAACTAGTGAACATGTAATTAAATTATATCATTCCTTATATATAAACTAGTGAAAAAGAGACATCATACTTTTAATTTATTTTTATAATTTTAAAATATAATTAAGGATAGAAACATGTTAACTGAAAATATCCTTCCTTGTTATAGATTATAGATATAAAAAATATAGTAATAGATAATTTATATTATGTAATTACTTTGCATATGAAATGTATACCTCCAACCAAATTCTGAGCTATTTTACAAACAAAATGACTTTATGATGATTTTAGAAAATAGGGTTTTTGTTTTGGAAAATAGTTATAGAGAAAAGAGTCTAAAATGAAATATATTACATAATTTCTCATAATTAAAGAACATTACTTTTTAATTAATTATTTTTCCTCTGGATAGAAAATCTATTTATTGTTAAACCTTCTAAAATAAGATTTAATTGAAAGAAAATAAAAACGATTTCATATCTAGCTTTTTCCTTATATGTCACGAGAATCCAAGAGTAGATTTTCCAAACCTATCAGTGTTTTACATTTCTTCCTTAATTAGGTTTTCTAGAAGGTTCTACCGAAATTTATCTACACTAGCATAACATTATCACGGTTAATTATCATCGTGACTCACATTGCAAGTGCATATTCCTAACGTGAAGATGTTGAAATCAATATTATCTTCTCATGAGTTTTTCATGACCATTAATTTATTCACAAACGGTTAGTATGAGATTTTGCAAATTTACCTTCAGGATTCGAATAGAATCTCATTCTAACTTTCTCCTAAATCTTCGTTCGTCTTTCTCATCTCATTCTCTTTTGAAATTGCCGCAACAGACAATCTTAAAAATTATACTCACAATCAAAAAATCAGAAAGTAAAAATTTACATTCTCACAAAAAGAGAAGGAGCAAACTCTGCCTCATCCTCTCTCACTTTTTCTCTCTGTTTGTTTAATATATACATCTAAGTCAGTAATTTCAGATTCTCATCACTCTTTCCTCACATCGTTTGCAGCGCGCGATTCAGCGAGCGATTCCTCTCTTTCCTGTGATCAAATCCACACTTTTCTGTCAATCGTCGAAACGAAGTTAAGCATCCGAAGCTCTGTCTACCAGCATTGGTCCGTTTCCCATCTCCGCGTAGCGCAAAATGTCGACGAGTGGTTCCGGCTAAGAGGAACCGGAAACCGGCGGTGTCTTCCGCCGTGCACCGCCGTCAGCGTCAAATCGTACATCGCCCTTGCCGATGGATCGGATAGCGTCTCGTACGCGCTTCGGATCTGAATAAAGTCTCCGTCAGCGGCTTCGCCGTCATCGGTCGAATGTCGCACCACCGCGTCGGGATGGTAGAGCTTCGCGAGACTCCGGTAAGCTGACTTGATCTCCATCGGCGACGCGTCGCGCTCGATTCGCAGCACCTGGTAGAGGCTCGGCGCCGGCAGTCGCACCTGGACCGCTTCCGCCGCAACGGCACGGACAGAGCTCCGGCGGTGAGAGCCGGCTGATGAAGAGAAATGGAGCGGAAGATGTCCGTCTGCGAGATTCAAAATCGTCATAATCGGAAATTAAATGTAACGTTTAGTTATGAGATTTTCTTTTTTGCGACGTTGAAAATGGGTTAAGCGGGTTTATATAGATGTCAATAAAGAAGAGATAGATAGAGTTAGGGGTAAAAGGGTCATTTGAAGCGCCACGAGGGATGGATGTTAAAAAAATTGCAAATGCTGACGTGTCCTCGATACTGTGCGTTTTATACGGCTTCTAGAAGGCCCAAAATTGTTGGGATGGGTCAACACTCGGGTCCACTCTACTTTATTGTATTTTTTTAGTATTTTTATGATAAAATATCTTCTTTTGTTCTTCTATCCTTATATATCTACTATATAATTGACAGATCAACAGTCAAGAATAAATAATTGTTAATGTAATAAATAATTTATGTAATTTTATTATTTCAAAATTTGACTTTAACAATGAAATTACGAAGAAAACTATCATTTTATTTAAAATAAATTGGTCTAACAAAAGGAATATTGGTTATAAATCTATTATGGTCCTCTATCATAAAAATAATATTAAAAAACTTATACAAGTTTCAATGATGGAGACTTTCAATGTAGTCTTAGGTTTTGATTAGAAAAAAAAAATGAAGTTTTTAATATGCTTTAAATTAAAAGATTTGGTTTAAAAGAGACACCCATGGTTGTTAGAGTTTATAGTTGGAAAGGTTGATCTTTAAGATTTGAGAGAAAAATGCCAAGAAAGTGAAGGCAACGGGGAAATGGAGTTGGATTGGTTGAATAATGATCTTTCAAAGTGGTTCTATCCCTCTTCAATTCTATATTTCTTAGGGTCTCACATTACTTTTCTTTTCTTAAATCACACGCACTTTGCATACCATCAATTTCTTAATCATACACAAATTCATTCTTATGGATTGTCAATTCTAAAGTAACCTAAATTATACATCTTCACTATTGCAAACAACCTCAATAATGCACTTTTACTTTCTTTATACCTTGTTATGCATAAAGAAGTATACAAAATGTTTTCTAGTTCTTGCTCTTTTCACTTTTGTTCTTGGTTGTTCTTGACATCATGATAGTCTAAGTTTCAAATATCTTTTGACTTCTTTTTCAATCATCTCAATCACTTCCTTAATGGTTAGTTATTTATAAGAAGCTTGTTATGCATAACAGGAATATTTTAAATTACGATAATACATTATCTTCGTTCTCTTTTATGTGGTGCTCCAAAAAGAGTCAATAATAAAATTGATTATTGAATTTATTTATAATTGGTTTTAGTCATAGAATTCAACACATCTCTGTCACCAGCAAAACTTCATTAGACGTGCCAACAAATCTCCATTGAAAAATATCATTTATTATTATTCAATTTCAAAACCAATTTTACTCTCCAAAAGACGAGTTTCTCATCATTAACAAACAAATATCAAATCAATGCTGCCCTAAAATAACTCTATAATGTCATAATAATGAATATGATTGATACTAAAATATTTAAATACAGTTTTAAAATATGTTTTATTGGAAATAGACCTTAATTTCACATGATCCACATTTAGTTATTGCTGTAATTCACTGTTTTGCAATATTTCATCACGTCATGAGATATCTGCAACGTAATAAGTTTCGTAACTATTTTTGGATACGTAACAGAAATAATAAATTGTAACAAAATGGAAAAAGATAAAGACAAGTGCTGCTTATAATATGTAATTAAATAACTTCCATCCATCTATACTAAGGTTATTGCTATAAATGGTAGAGGCTCTATTTATAGTCATTGCTATATATATAAAAGTTGAGTAGTTCGTGAAAATGCTTAAAAGATAAATATCTAAGAATAAAATGGAAACAAAATAAATATTCAAAATATATTTACCTAAAGGTTTAAGTTTTTCTTTTTTTATTTACAGCTTGTAGAAATGTTTGAAAAAAAATTCATACGAAATACAAAATAAGATAAAAAAAAAAGGAGGATTGAATTACTTTTTTAAAAATTTTATAAATTTTGTATAAATATTATCAAAAGATATAAATACGAATATATTGATAAAATTTAAAATATTCTGCAAAATTAACTTTAACTTTTCATCCATCCATAAATATATAATATGTAATGTAAAAGATTAAAAAAATTAAATGATACTCAGAATTATTTTAATACTAGTTCATCTAATCATATAAATTATGTTCAATTCTTTGTTAACTAGTCAATTTTTATTAAGTAAATTTACGTTGTGAATTAAGTATGAGTATTTTCTTTAGTCACTTCTGATCAAACAAATATTTTTTCAACAAATTAATATTAGTATAACTTCATTTAAATATGATTTTTTATGATATTTTTGACTTAAAAAAATATTCTTTCTCAACCTATTTCTAACTAAATTAAGTTTAGAGTTATAAATACAAGATAATAATAGATCAAGAGTTTAACTCACTAGAAATATAATATTTTTTAACACATTAATATTAGTATAACTTCATTCAAATATTATTTTTCAGGTTATTTTTAACTTAAATAAATATTCTTTTCCAACTTATTTCTAACTAAATTAAGTTTGAACACTTTTAGTTTTTATAAATATAAGATAATCAATAGATCAAGAGTTTAACTTACTAAAAATATAATATTTTTTAATACAGTACAAAGTTAAGCTTTTACTAATTCATTGAAAATAAACACAAGCAACACTTTAGAAGTTGAAAAGTTTGTAGGCTTTGCAACTTTAACTCACATTTATTTCAATATTTATTTCAATAGTTTTATTTAACTTCATTTAGTTTTTGATAAATACGAATTTTCGGTACGAAATTTATTTATTATTATTTTTTATTAACTTGTGTATATGTTGATTGTAAATCTATAATATATAAAAGTAATCTAAATATAATAAAAAGAGTTTATTGATAATGTGTTAAAATACATTAACATATAATGTTTTATTAATATAAATGATATATTAATTATTATTTTCATCCGTTTACCTTTTTTTTTTATGATGTTTGGAAATTATTGGGGTTGTACTAGTACATAACTAAGCAGATTCCAATAAGCTAGAAAAAAACTAATATATATTATTTTTGAAATGTTACAGTTTTTTATAATGATTTTTTGAGATTATATACTAATTTTGTGCGTTAACCTTAAATAATATAACTTTTTTTCTAACTTACTTGAAATTCATCCTTATATATTTGTGTTATGCGATAAAAAGAATAACATGATTAAAGAAAAATAAACAATTATACTTATAAAAAATAATTATTATAAGACGCTTCGTTAATTTTTTTTACTATTTTCTATAATAATAATGAAAACATTTGTTTTTTTTTATATATTTCATATTTTTATTTTACTTTTAATTATATTTTATTTTTTTAAAAATATCTATAATAATATATAAATAATTTTTTTCTTTTTGGTTTACATATTTTATATTTATATTTTAATTTTAATTATTTGTTGAAGTTAAAAAATAAAAATATTATAATAATATAAAAGATGTTTTTATACATATTTAATATTTCTATTTTACCTTCAACTATATTTTAAAATTAAAAAAAACATTAAAATAGGAGATTATTGAGGATTTAATTCAAGTTAGGGAAGATGGATTGAAAGTTTTCCTTCTACAAGCCCTTGAATGATTATAATGATTTTCTTTATATTTTAGTTTTCAGTTATTGGAATGTCACATTGTGATGTGACTTGAGATGAAATGTAAAAGGTTAGAGATGTAAATATGGAATCAAAACACTTCTTCATACCACATCCCACCATTTCTACAACTATTTCTTATATATTATTATATCATATGTTATTAACAATTATATAATTTATTTATTTTTACACATAAAAAATAATAAAAATAGATAAATAATAAAGGCTCATAATAATTAAGAATATCAAGTGAATTTATAGTATAATAGACATAAATATTGAATTAAATTTAAAATTTACTATTAACCAGTCTATTAATTATTTATTGTCAACTTATTCATAAATATTTAATTTTATATATAAAATATATATGATTTGTTGTAAATAGTATATTAAAAATTTTACATTAAAATAATGATAATAATTTATAATATATAAATGTATCTCACCACATATTTTATAAGATTGCGTCTTATAAAATATAATAATTAAAAGCCAACAGCTGAAAAATATTTGTTGTACCAAACGTGAAGGAAGACTAATGTGGCCATTTCCAATTTCTAGAGACCTAAAAAGACAAAGAAAAGCCGCTACACATGGCATTTTTGCAATAACCAAAACAAAACCATGTTCATGATATTGTAAAATATGAAAAATATTATATTTATTTAAAATACTGTTAACTATAGAGTCTATAAAGTAATTCTCAGGAAACTAATATAGTTTTTAATCGGTTCTTTTTGTTAGTAAGAAAGTCTTTAAAATTTAATCATGTTAAAACTTGTAGGTAGAACTTTAATTTTCATAATTATTTCTGAGTCAATTTTCAACTGGATTAAATATAAAAAACAGTAAATAGGGTTACGGGATCATGTCGATAAATTGATGTCTTGACCAAAATTTATATCTAAAAAGTTCACTAATTTTATTCAATATTTTAATTCTGTTAATTATAATTATTAATTAAATTTTTATTATTCAAATACTTTTGTCATTTATTCTTATGATAATGATTCATTCTCTGTCGATTTTCTCACATTTCTAATGTATCTCGTATTTGAATGTGTTAGATAAATAATTTAAAATAGTGTATTTTTTAATAAGATAATTACAATTTTGGACTAACGTAAAATAAGATTTCATTACAAAAAAGTTATTATTTATTTTGATTTTTTTATATTGAAATGGTCATTAAATAGATGGTTTTAATTCTTTGAAGTCATCACTATAATCTTTACTTTTTTTTAATGAAATTGTCAATTTAGTGGCAAATTATTTTTTTAAGTTCTATATTTTAAAACATGTCCTAATATGTTTTTTCGGAATCAGTTTTTTCTAATATCAACGTCTTTACTAAGATTTTATTTGGCACATAACCTTAGTTTGATTTAAGTTCGTGTTTGTAAATTTAAATATACCAATCATCTTTAAGTCTCTCATTTTATTAAAAAACAATTTAAGATACAGTTGAAAGCACTGGTAATTTTAACAATTATTAAAATATTAATGTATTTTTTGTATTTATCAATAAAAAACAGGATATTACAGTGATTTTCAAATTCATTTTTTCTAAATATCTTTGACCGGGTATGTTATCTCAATAATTAAGTATTTGTTGATAAATTTCGTTTGTTCACAATAACAATAATACATTTTTATAGTTGTTATCATCATTGTTAAAAGAAAAAAAAAAGTAAAAGAAAAGAAAGAGTGGGCAACCAAATGAAATCTTCGGATTTGTACTTCCATACTTTATGAAAGGTCCAAAATGACCTTGGTGAAAATATTGAAAAGAGCTTCATGAGAGGAGTAGAGTGGAGTATAGTATGGTCTTTGAAGGTTGTATGTGTTGAAGATTAGGGTTGGAAAATAATGTGATCTTTGTCTAAAGTGGTTGGTTGTATGGCGGTGATTGTAGTGGTGTTTTGTGGTAGTTGGAGGTGGTTTTTAGATATTATTGAGATTACTGGAGTGATTGCAAAGAGGTTGAGGTACCTGTTTCAATTTTAGAATTTTTATACTTTTAAACAGTATAATAATTTAAGAGATAAGAGAATTGTATAATCTAAGAAGGTTTTTATTTTGTATAGTTGACTACCAGATTAGTAGAATCTGAAATATTGAAAAGATTGAATTTGTAGGATTCAATCCTGAATAGTAAATTAGAGTATCAGATTACATAATCTAAAATGTGTAAATTGTATTATGATATGATTTTTGGATTGTAAGATCTATAAGGTACATTATTAGGATACATAATGTGATGTACTTTATTACTTATTACAATCTATAATGTACATTATTAATTATTAGAATATGTAGCGTACATTATTAATTATTATAGAATTTATGAGGTACATTATTAGAATATGTAACTTACATTATGTTTTAGATTGCACCAATTCCAAATATAATCAATTCAGGAATATATTTTGTATTTTGATTGAATTCACATTTTTTCAATTTTGGACCTCACTTATTTTAAGACTATCAAAATTGCACCCTGACAACAAGTTATAATTTGCACTGAATGTTAATAAAATTTGAGATGTTATTCATCTTCCTTCAAGAAAAATACCTATAAGTTGTAAGTGAAATTTTAAGTTTAAGTTTGATTGTGATGATATTTTTACTAAACACAAAGCTAGACTCGTTATTAAGAAATTTATCCAACAATATGATTTTAAAAAATTTTGGATATCTTAAATTTTTTCTTAGATTATAATTATTTAGGTGTAAAGAAGAAATATTTATGTGGCAAAGATTATGATATATTTACATATAAAGGTTCAACTATTTCAATGAATTCAAATTTAAAATATTTGTAAAATCCAGTACTTAAGTGATTGATTCTGGACCATACTAGAGAATTATATAAAAATTTACATGAAGTTTTTATAATTATTATGTCTAGACATGATATATGTTTCATTGTCTATCAACTTACTCAATTTATCTCTAATCTTTATACTGATCATATAAATATTGTTAATATTTTGCTTAGTTACCTATTGTTCGACAAGACATCTTTTTAAGCAAATTTTGGTATGAATTGCATACTTATGTTGATTGGGGATTTGTCCAAATAACAGAAAATCTACTATAAATCTACTATTGAATTCTGCAATTTTTTAACAATTCTTCAGTCTCTTGAAAGTCCAAAAAGAAAAATATGATTACCAAGTTTTCTACTGAAGTGGAATATAGAGACAATCATTAATTTTAAGTGAAATAACTTTGGTTAAGACATCTCTTGATTAACTTATGAATTGACACTCTTTTGTCTCTATATGAAAGGACATAAACACAGTAAAAGTATTAAACATGAAAGCACCGAGCACTAATTGACTTGTATTTTATTATAAATAAAATTAAAAAAAAATTCTTAAACAAATTCATGTCTGAAAAATACCACCAACTTGGAGATGTTTTCACCAAAACTAACCATTAAGACTGATCATTAATAGTATTTTTTGTCATCTTAAAAAAGATTTATTATGATTAACCGTGTTTAATTATAATTATCTGATTTAGTTTATGTATAGTTACTTTTACGATTCTTATATTCAGGATAATATTTTTATTTAAATACAAGTTCTACTCACTTTTAATCATTCAATGTTATTATTTTTTATTTCACTCTATTTTGTATCTATAGGGTCAATAGTGTTTGTCATGAGGAAATTATTCATCTTCCTAAGTTAAAGTAATATTATAATTCAAATTGTGGAAAATTGTTAGACAATTTTAAAAGATACAGGTGTCTTCAAGTAATGTAAAAGACACTTTTCATTTGTGAAAAAAGTAAGGATGTAGGTTGGTGTTCATGTTCATAACTAATACAAAGACATTATCTTTTTATAATTAACTTTTTCTCTTATGTTTGTGAGACTAACTTTTGTATTTGTTTTACGATTCTTTCTAGTAATCAAACTCAAACTCTAATTCAAAAAACTCATGCTGGTCCATCACATACTATAAAGCAAACATGAAACTCTGATAGAAGAACACTTGGGATGCAAAAAGATCATAAACATCCATTGATACTTTATTTGCAGCTTTGCTAGTATCAATCACAAAAAGAAATGAACAAGATTTCCTGTATTTGGATTGTAATATTTGTAACTTAGAAGATGGATGAAGCTTAGAGGCTGATAAATAAATGTTGTTACTTATCATTCATCTATTTGTGTTGTAATAATTTCCTCTCTTAACTGCATACACCTGTCATGTTTATTCTTGCATTTTCTATATCTGTTCACAACAAACTAGCATCTCTTTGGTCTTCCCCATCAGAAAGATAACCCAAAAGGCCCACACTAGCACTTCTAGGAGAAAAAAGAAATTGAAGTATAATTAACTTGCAAAATCAACTCCTACCAAACACAAATGAGTTAATTAAGAGTAGGGTTGACTAATTTTTTCGATAAAAACATGAAATAGAATAACTTTTTTATAGATAATTTCATAGAAAAAACACGTCTTAATTAGTTGAAAGTTTTGTTCAGATTATAAAATTATGGTGAAGGAAAGTAGCAAACAAATTGCACCGCATAATGTTTCATTTCAATATCTTTAATTACTAATAATCTATAATTTATAATTTTCTGTAACAATTGAATTACTATCAAAAAATTAAATAGTTTTATTTAAAACTCAGACTAACTCATGTATGAATAAAAAATTGATCTTAAAAAAGTTCATATTTATGAATGAAAATCTTGTAACTTTAACTTTAATTATTTTTCAGATAAACAATTTATTTAGTCAATTAAAGTTTTCTTCATATCATAATTTTCAAAGTAATTATTTAATTTAATATAATGTTATGTTTTTTTAAGAAAATCAAATTAATGTCAAGTAAATATTTAAGCAATGAAGTTCATTATTTTAAAAATATATAATGGTAAGTAAAATGAAGCTAATTAAAACAATAGTAAAGAAACTTTGAATAATGTATATGTGAAAATAATATTAAAAACAGACACATGCAGCATAACCACAGAATTCTATCAAATTAATATCCATAATAAATTTACTAACTTTTTATTAATTATTTTAGAAAATGTATCATAAAAAATTTCTTATTGATTAACCGTGTAAACATACCCTTTAACTCAAATAAAAAGATAATTACATTCCATTCTTCATACTAAAATAATATACATTCCATTCTTCAACCGCCAACATTATATATGTCCTGGAATCAGGCATTTCCGTGGAACAAAGTCAAAGAAAATCAAGGTTTGGAATCAACATGAAACCAACGACGATGCAGAGTCCTAAGCGTTTTTGTTTGACAACTAATGACAAAAATCAACACAAAAATGAGAAATGTTTCTTAACTAACTGTTAAGAAAAGTACATAATGAATAATAATAGTAATATTATTATTATTATTAATCATAAAGAAACTGCTGCAGGAAACATCCAAAGCGAATCCACAACAAAACTGAAACTGAAACTCACCCAATCCAAAAACTTTTTCACTCTTAAACACGAAAACCGAAATATTCACTCACATAATAGTTCTGGGGCGGTTTGGTTTGCTTAATAGTTAATACCCACTTGAATCTACACACAAATGGAGACTCGAGTTGAAGGGAAACCTACTCCTGAGTAAGTACTTGGATTGGATTCTTCAAATTTATTCCAAAGATTTGTTTTTTCTCTGTTGGGTCTTGTTTTTTAATGCTAGTATTTGATGTATTTTTGCTCAATAACGTAGCTACTTATATATATGTATATTTTTTAATTTTTCCCTAATATTCAATCTCTTCACTGCAGTGCATCCGGATTCTCAGATAACTTGTATGAGACTTGCAAGGTGTGATCTTTCTCCCATTTTGGTGAACCCTTTGTAGAATTCCTTTTGATTTTTGTAAAGGGTTAGTGTTTCTATTTTAATTTTTAGTTCATGTTACCATAATTTGCGTGTCAAATGGGAGTTTCTGTAGTTTGTTGGTGTTTATGAATGTTTTATTATGTTATACTGAGAAGCATGAATTTATTGATTTATGAAGTTTTCTATGCGCTAGTTTTACAGCTTGTATTATGACAATGGTTATTGAGAGTGTGTGAATTATACTCTTTTTTTGGGAATTCAAATGCAATGATGGTTGATTGTAGCATTTCCCTCTTTTCATTTTGTGCTAGTGAATGTTTCCTTTCAAACATTTTTGTAAACAATCAGCTTGGCAGTTGTGTTGTAAAGAAAATGTAATGTTGGAAAATACTGTTGTGAAGAAAGTGCTATGATACAGCATTCGGTCAATGATTCTAGTGAAGTGTAGATGATTTGTATTGTTTGTGCCACAGATGGGTACTCCAAATGGAAGAGCAATGCTAAAGTCCGATGATGAAATTCCTTTTGACTCCGAAATAAATTATCACCAGTCAGAATCTAGTCTGGTGGAGGTACATGGATCACATTCTGGAGAATCTCACGAAACTTTGGCGGGTATTGTTTTTAGGAGCATACAAGTTGTGATTTTCTCTAACAAACTCAACTTGCTTATGCCTTTTGGGCCTCTTGCAATTCTTGTGCAGAAGTTGACTGCTCATCTTGTGAGTTGGAGTTCACACAATTCTTAATTTCCCTTCACTTTTGATTGAATATCTTATATTAATTTGTGAAGGTGAACTACAGGGTTGGGTCTTTGCTCTGAGTTTGTTGGGTATCATGCCTCTGGCGGAGCGGTTAGGTTATGCTACCGAGTAATATTACATGTACTCTTAAAGGTTTTGCGTAAGGTTTTCACATTTTATGGTATCTGATGTTACCTTTTTCTTGGTCTTATATAGGCAGCTGGCATTTTACAGTGGAGATACTGGTATAGCAGTCTGCTAAATCTGTCTTCTTCTAAATCAATCTACAACAGACACTGAAATAAGTTAAAGGGAATGTAATATAATGTGTATATGTGTGTGTCTTTGTCTGACCGGTTAATTATTCATACAAGTATCTCTTAAACTTTAACTGACTTTTTTATATGCTTTATTTCATTGGAAGAATGATTCAGTTACTAACTTCAGCCTTACATGGTTTTGATATCCAATTGCCAAATCAGTTATCTACGTTCAGTATCTATCAAAGTGGTTCATTCTTCTGCTTTTGTTATCAGTCATGTGCTTGTGGTGGTTTATAACTAATACTATTATATTGTATGTTGCAGTTGGGGGTCTTTTAAACGCTACATTTGGAAATGCAACAGAATTGATCATCTCAATATATGCACTGAAAAGTGGAATGACAAGGGTTGTCCAGCTCTCTTTGCTGGGATCAATTTTGTCCAATATGTTACTGGTGCTTGGATGTGCATTCTTATGCGGTGGGATGGTTAATCACAAGAAGGAGCAAGTGTTTAACAAGGTAGACAAGTTAGTTTCTGTCTTTTCTTATTGCATCCCTTAGTTTCATTATGTATTATCTGTAGCTGATTCAATTTAGCATGCAGGCAAATGCTTCTGTGAATTCGGGATTGTTGTTGATGGCAGTCATGGGCATACTTTTTCCAGCTGTTCTACACTACACACACACTGAGGTTCGTGTTGGGAAGTCGGAGTTGTCGCTTTCAAGATTCAGCAGCTGTGTCATGCTTGTGGCCTATGCTGCATATCTATTTTTTCAGTTAAAAGGTCAAAGAAGTCTCTATGTCTCTGTGAACGAGGTTGGCAGTCTTACTAAGTTTCCCTTTTGTTTCCTCAGTCGTTCTTTTGTTTGTTGATATGTGGTATGGCAAGTGATATCATTGATTTGCTTGCTCTTTAGTATATGTAATTGTAATCATAACTTTGTCATGAATAGGAACTGTACACATGGATTGTTTAGATATTGTAAAGAATGGATGCCCTTTAATCTAAACAAGGAGCATGCAGCAAGTCATGTTCAGATTGTAGACTAAGATAACGCAAGTTTGATATTATCAATCAAGATTTCAAACAAGTAAAATTTGATATATTCAAATGTGTGATTCCCTTTTTAATTATAGCCTTACCTGAAAATTATAGCCTGAAAAAGTGGACAAATGCAAGTGATGATTAAGTAAATGAACAAGTTTGTTTTTCCCTTAGAAGTAAACAGAGTTATTGTTTGTTGATTGTATAAGTTATAGCCTATATATGTTCTTTTTAACTCTTGCAACTCAAAACCATTTTTCTGGTATGATTTGATGTTAGTTATAAGCATAAAGCAAGGCTTGGTTGTTGCTGTTGGACATTCAATATTTATCTTATTTCCTGTAAATGATTGACATAACATTTTAGCTCACCAAGCTGTGGTATCATGGTGTAAATTCAGGAAGAGGGTCAGAGTGGAAACAACTCAAATGATGATGAATCACCAGATATTTCTAAATGGGAATCAATAATATGGCTTTCCGTTTTGACTGCTTGGATATCAATCTTGTCCGAATATTTGGTTGGCGCTATAGAGGTGGATAATATTCACATTTTCTATGATATCATTATTTTTGAATTATAAAAAAACTGAGATAGTGGTCATTCTTCCTTCATCTACCCTCTTAGAATACCTCTACCAAATACATGGAATGTATTTCTAATGAAATTTTAGTATGTTATTATTTGATAAACTGTTTTCAGGGAGCATCTAATGCATGGGAAATTCCAGTAGCATTTATTAGTGTCATATTGCTTCCGCTAGTGGGGAATGCAGCTGAGCATGCCAGTGCTATAATGTTTGCCATGAAAGATAAACTTGTGAGTTCCATTTCTAGTACTCACAGACATGGGTGTGCACACATATTCATTGGTTTTATTCCTTGCAGGACATTTCCTTAGGGGTTGCAATAGGGTCATCCACACAGATATCTATGTTTGTTGTAAGTATTATATTATATGGATAACGTAAATCTAGCCTGTGAAATTTCATTTCCTTCACATTTTCATTTTCATTATGCAGATACCATTTTGTGTTGTTATTGGCTGGATAATGGGGCACCCTATGGACCTAAACTTTCAACTTTTTGAAACTGCAGCACTATTTCTTACTGTTATAGTTGTAGCCTTCATGTTACAGGTTTGTATTCAAAGATTACAAAAGAATGAAAATTAAAAGTATGGTACTAGGGACCACATGTTAACAATGTCTTGATCATTTGCAGGAAGGAACTGCTAATTACTTCAAAGGGCTAATGCTTATTCTTTGCTATCTTATTGTGGCAGCCAGTTTTTATGTACATATAGATTCCTCTGAATAGGTTAATGTGTCCTAAGGGATTGACTTTGGTGTTACATTGTATATTTATTTTTCTGAAATGAGGTTGTGAAGATTTTGTTGTTCCACTGACTCAATTGTATGAAATTATCTTCCACTTATTCCCATCTTCTAATTGTGTTTCACAAATGTCATTGTCTTGCTTCCTGCTTGTTGCACAAGCTCCAGTCTCCGATCACTCAGAATATATGGATAAATGTAATTACTGTCTATTTGTTTGAATAGGGTGTTTGAAAATTCTAAAGAACTTCAATTTTGCTTCAATTGAAATTCCATCATTAGTAAATTTTAGTCCAAAAATTTAGAGTTCCCTTGAAAATTGAAAACTAATTAAATATTTAACTCAATCTAGTACATATAAGTCACTATTAAAGTTGTTAAAACGGGTTTCTCTAGAAGGGCCTGTTAGAGAAGTTCACAAAAGAAATTGGGTTAGATAGAAATATTGTGATCTAAATTGAATTGACCATTTTTACTGGACCTATTTGATTAGCTATCTAAACGGGTTTAAATAGAGTTGGATGTTACCCGTCTGCTCGGTGTATGCCAAAAGATTGAAGGAGGAAGATCGTTAAAAGATAATAAAACAGTTGATGGTGTGTTTAATGCAACAGTTGATTTAATTAATACAACAAATCAATAGGCATGAAGGTTGAAGTTTATGTGGTGTAAGGACAAAATTAGGGAAAGCGTGATTGACCTCAAGTTTTATATAAAAATGTTATGTGGAGATTTCATATTCAGGATTGGGTTGGGAAACCATTGATTTAACCATGAAACTAGTAGTGTTATTGGTCTCAGTTTTATATTAACACATCCTCTTTCTACTCTACTTATACATCCAAACATGGGTTGATTTGTACAACCAATAAAAGAAACTGACAGTGGGCCAGTGTCACAGAACCAAGCAGGCTTCTACTTCCTACACCCACATAATGTATATAATATTTAAAATTATTTTATCCTTCATTTTTTTTTATAAATATAAAAAATTATCTTTATAATAAATATATTATCCTTGAAAGAAGTTGTCAAATAATTGGTAAAATTATCAAAATATTATTTTCCTCTTTAAAATGATCATTATACTCTTCATAATTTATTTTAAAAGTGACTTTTAAACTATTTATTCTTAAAATATTTCAAACAAAGTTTTTCAAAAAAAAAAAAAGATTTTAAATTAAAATTTCTGAAAAAAAAAAAAACTTCTCAAAGCAAGTTTTACAAAACATAATACACTTTCTGAATTATCCATTCCATATCATGTTTTCGGGATTCATAATCTATAAGCATGTTCTAGATTATACACTTTCTGAATTATCCATTCCATAACATGTTTTTGGAATTCTTAATCTAAAAGCATGTTCTAGATTAGACAATTCAAAAAAGTGCTCCAATACTTCCTCATTACTCTTAACCTCACAACATACTCACCAGCAAGAAATGATATTTTAGTCTCTTTATTGTTAATATGAAACCCAAATAGTAATAATGGGGTGCAGAAAGCTAAAGTCAACCAAGGATGGTTCACATTCAACCGCCCTTCAGGTAATCTAACAGTGTAAACAAAATTCTCGCTTCACTTCAATTATGAAGAATTAAATTCGAAGTTAAAAATACTAATTCAATATCTTGAAAATACAAACCAAAACCAATTTTGATAAAAATAAAGTAACTAAAAACACATTCTCTCTTATTTTTGAATTTCAGTGTTTGATGTCGGAGACCAAAACATGCATTTACTTGTCCCTTTCAAGCCCTCTAATCGAATGACAAACTTACGAAGTTCCGCAAACTCCAGTATTGAGGGATGATGAAAAAACTAGCCTTTTTATTTCATCACAATCAAATAAACTTGTTTCAAAAACATTTTCTTCGCAAACCATCCTCTCTTCTAAGGTTTATGAACTAAAGAAAGAAAAAAATCCTAACCCTGTATCAATAGTAGAAAATTATGACCAAAGAGAAGATTCTAAATTCTAATCAAGATTACTTCAGCCTTTCCTCGTGGGAAAAGCAAGAACCCAGTAAATGGATCCAGATAGTGGTAAACTATATGATAAGAAACTGATAAGCAAGATAGGAAACTAACAAAATTCATACATCAATTCACTGTCAGGTACACTAGCACCACATGATAATCCATCTGGAACAAACAATACAGATACATGTGTGCTTGTTTCAAAAAAGTGTAGCTGTGAGCTCAGTAACTTCCGATACAACTTGATCATAATCAGACTTTAGTTTCTCTTGTTCCCCTTTCTCTAATTCACCCTTTGCAGGTTTGGTCTGTACCAAAACACAGCAAGTGGGCCTCTTAGTCGCACCTGCACCTGCAAGGTCCTGGAAAGCAATACAAACAACAAAAGTCAAATGAACCTGGTTAGTAATCGGAGTTTCATCAATCCAGAAGAAAACTAATCAACAATACTAGAAGAATATCCATATTTCTCCTACTCTTACTAAGGAGAAAAAATGTGTAGATTGCAGAAGAAAAACTCATAAAGTCCTATCTATAAGCATCTGTATGTGATTTAAATCTTCCTACAAGGCTCAGATCAGTAAAGAATGAAACAGGCAGGGGCAACTAACACGATCCTTAGTTCATAAACTGAGCTAAAGCAGTTTCTTCTTATTATGCAGTTTTTTATATTAGATAAAAAAATTATTTTGAATAATAGATAATAGAGATTATGTAAATCTTATTCAATTCATATTTTTCCAAAAAAAGAAAGAACAGTTCAGATGGGTCTAATTCACTGTGGTTAATTGGATTAGCCTCATAATATATATACATCAAGAATTTGGTGCAAAAGAAACAAGGTAAAGAGGAGTGATGACATACTTCTTTAGAAGGGACATATATGTATGGAATGTCAGACTCTTCACAGAGAATGGGAACATGGGTGATGACATCAATGGGTGAAATGTTGCCAGCGATAACACACAATCTGAAACGATGAAAAAAAGGAGAAAATTAGGGTAAGCATTTCTGCAATGTTGTATGAGAGATAAGTTTGGTAAAAGAGAAGGAGAAAACAGACCCTTTGTGACCTCTCCTAATGCTTTTAACGACCTCCTTCACTCCTCTCTTTAAGCATTTGTGTTCGGCGGCTGAAAGAAGAGAACGTGAATTGATAGTTAAAGCGAAGAAGAATGAAAAAGTGGTTTTGGAATGCGAATGGCGGAAGAAAAGTGACCTCTGCGAACAAGTTTTAGGGTACGCTTGCAGAGCTTCTTGCCAGCAAGGGGCTTGGCGATAGGAGCGAGAGCCTGCAACTTCTTCTTCTCCTTCTGCACCGATTTCTCTGCCTCGCTATCGCTCCCCATGACTATCTCTCTCTCTTTCTCTGCGCTCTCAATTGGAAAATGATGAAAGAACCCCTAAACCCTGTAGCTAGGGTTTATTTACTCAATTCAGGTTTGGGTCAGGCTAGTCTCCTATTGGGCTGCGTAGGCCCACTCTTCGACTCTCATATTTCGCTTGGCAAATTCTTTGTACACTTTGCTTTCTTCTTCTGCACCTTCATCTTCGTGCGTCATCATAAACGAAATAAAAATATCATTTTATTCTCTTCATTTCTTTCATCTTTCCAATCACATTTTTTTTTCACCTTCTTATATTATAGATTTATATTTTAAATTATATAATTTAAAATACAAATTTAATTTTATTCTAAATTACATAATCTGAATTACAAATTTTAGAAATGTATTTTGGTATTTTTAGAAATATCAGAATAATCTCAATTTGATGAGTATTTGTTGAAAGTCCTGAAGTAAATGTTTTCACTTTTTTTTTGGACGATTAATGTTTGAGGTGATATGTGTATTTTTCTACTTCTTTATCTCTTGTACACTCTTTTTATTGTTAATTTTTAGTATTAATGAATGATTAAAGACAAATAACATAAGTGAAAATATTTTTTTAGAAGGTACTTTGGAGGAACTTTTTTTACAGTAATTAATTAATAGTCAAAACCTTGGATCTTGAAAATAATTTCAAAAGGAAGACTATACTTTATTTCAACAAAAATGACAGGACGAGTGTCTAAAGACTCAATCATGTTAGGAAGTCGATATCTTAAATCTCGTGAGCGTCTAAATCATATTTAGTTTTTAGACATTAAATTATTACACAACTTACAAAAATTTCAATATAAAAAGATACCATAACAAAACAAATAAAAATTATGATAATATTTATAGTTAATTTCTTATTAATTATATACTTTTTTTAAATATTTATTCCGGCAAAGGCATCCTAATGCGTATCCACGGGTGAGAAGTTAATAATTAATAAAAAAAACGAAACAAATATATAAAAAAAAAAATAAAGAGTAAAACATAGGTAGAGATAAATAATTTTTTTATTGGTGTAGTTGAAAGTTCCCGTAGAGAAACTACAACATAGTAGTAATGGCAACAAAGGAAGCTTGCAAGGAGCCACAGAAGAGCGTCCCATTATGTTCATGAACCTCACTCACTCCTTGACTTCCAAACTCTCGAACAAGAGACACAGTCTGTAAAACTCCACCGTTCGGGCCTATTCTGACTCCTCTGGGTACAATAGTGGGCCTTGCAGGTGGATTTGGGCCTACAGCACCACTCACTGCAACCCAGAATTGACCCCTTGAGTTCCTCCTAATGTTATCTGGTCTTCCCCTAAGAGGCACGAACAATTCAGAAGAATTTGCTCTTGGCCCTCTCAGCCAAAATCTTCGGATTCTATGTGCCAAGTATTCACTCACAAGCACATATGATCCATCTCTGCTCACTGCCACCCCAGATGCCAAAGCAAGACCTCTCAACAAAACTCTTGTTTGGTTCGTTCTTGGGTCTAGTGCCAACAAGCTCCCAGATTGATCTCTACTGTTTTCTAGTACCTGAGCATCCCTGCAAAAAAAACGTGTCACATTTGTTAATTTACCATCCAAGTGATAAAAAAAAGGTTGTGTCAGAGAATTGAAATTACTTGAAACGGAAGTTAGCACTAGCTTGGGTGAAATAAACGATTCCAGTATCCACATCTATGTCAATTCCATCCAGAAACTCCAAAGTAGAGTTGTTGTTACTGTTGTCTTGTGGTTGAAGAGATGTATAAGATTGAATTGGAGCCCCTCCATTGGGTCCAATTTTTACAAGTCCAAAATAAGCATCTGCTACATATAGTACGTTTGTTTGATGGTTGAAACGTAATCCTAAAGGTCTTCCACATTTTGCTTGGACTTCTGAGAAATCAGCAAGCCCATCACACAATGTTTTGTTCCTGCATTGGACCACCAAACCAACATCAATTAATGCTTCTAAGATAAAGAAAAGGATAAGGATAATCTTCACATAATGTCACGTAATATCAACTGAGACTGAGATAATGTTTGAGGTTTACCTGTTTGGTGCAGTGTAGCCATATTCCTCGAATCCCTTTCGACCAACATATTTCAAAATTCTTCCATCAGAAACACCCACATATGGCCCTCCACCGTTTCGGTCAAATGCTACAGACTCAGGGCCTGTGATTGGTGACGGTAGTGGCAACCTTGTCAGTAATATAGCCACTGATGGTGAACACAAAAGGAATGTCATAAAAATTGCAGAATAAGTGATAACCATTGCGATGTTAGACAACATGTTGTTAATGATGTTTTATCAATGTAAGACACAAAACTTGAGGATTCAGTGGTAGTATTTATAGGCTTATGTGTATGTGAGTGCATTCTAGTGTAGGCAATAGGAGAAACGTGAAGAGCCCAACTTTGTAACAACCTTGGTCAAAAACACAGGATTTAGGAAGACCAATCTGTCATAAACTTTCATAGTTTTCTATGGGCATGGATTTAGTTTTGGGAAAAGGAAGATGTTTTATGTGTAGTTTTTGCATGAAAAAGTGAGAATTTGAAGCATGAGTAGGAAATAAAGATGGATTGTTAATTTTGTAGTTTTGTTGCTTTTCTATGAAATCTTGAAACTTTCTTCCCAACGAGCTTTTTCTCGTGTGTGACTCATGAAAAATGTTTTTCTGTGTTTGTCAAAGCCATGCATACACATTCTCCTCCATATGTCACGTAAACAATAATATTAATGAAACCGAGAGAAAAGAATCAGCATCATTTTTAGGATTAAATTTTGTATATTTTTTTTAAAGACTAACACAACAATAAGGACTAATTTCTTTATTTTTTAAAACTAAAAAAATAATTATATCAAATCAAAGGACTAGAAACAATTAAAAATAGCAAATTACGCGTAACATAAAGGCGTTTATTACTTAGGCCGTAAAAGATTTTGTATTACTTGATAATTATATATTTTAATATCACCCTTGGTCTGATTTATAAATGTGTTTGTCCATTTTTTATAACATCATTTGTAACGGAATGATGCATTAATTATTTTTCCATGTCACATCTTTAATTGATTGACATATTTTTACTAAAAAATTAATACATATTTGAAATGAATGATATCAAGTTTCCTAAACAAATGTAGAAGTCTCACTGCTTTCTAGCTTTAAAGATGAGAGTAATTTTGAAACCACAAATTAAAATAATGACCAATTTATTATTGTTTTAGATTAGTTAGAGTAATTTTAATTTTCTTAAAGAGTTTGAATTAGTTGAAAGGATATAGTTTCAGTCTCTTATTTTATTAAGAACAATTTAAAATATACTTGAAAGCACTGCTAATTTTAACAATTATTAAAATATTAATATCATTTTCGGTATTGATCATGAAAAAGAGATATTACAGTGATTTTTTTTTTTTAAATATCTTCGGGCCCTTGTTATCAAAGCCCATTACATTTGAACAAAAGTAAAAAAAAAAAAAGAAAGAGTGGGCAACCAAATGAAATCTTGGGCTTTGTAACTCCATACTTTATGAAATGTCCAAGATGACTTTGGTGAAAAGAATAAAATGGGCTTAATGAGAAGAGTGGAGTGTGAGTGTGGTTGCTAAAGGTTGTAGGTGTTGAAAGTTAGGGTTGGTAAAGGTGTGGTGGTTGCCGGCAATGGTTGGTTGCATGGCGGTGGTGTTAGTGGATGGAGGCTGTTGGAGATGATTGAAGTGGTTGGGAGAGGCTAAGGTACATTTGTTTTTAGTTTTTTTTTTTTTGATTGTACAATCTAAAAGGTTTTTGTTTAGTATAGCTAACTACCATATTGGTAGAATCTGAAATATTGAAAGACTTTCGGGTAGAATCTAAAATATTGAAAGACTTTTGGATTGAGTTTTGAGGATTCAATCTAGAATAGTAAATTAGAGTACCAGATTATACAATCTAGAATATAAATTGTATTATATACATTATGTTTTGAGTTAGACCTCAAACTTATTTTAAAATTGTAAAATTTATATCCTGACAACAAATTATCTCGAATGAGTTAGCTGCTCTGGATGTTAATAAAATTTGATGTTATTTATTTTTCTCTTAAAAAAGGACTTATCAGTTTGAAGTGAATTTTTAAGTTTATATTTAATTATGACAGTATTGCTGCTAAACACAAAGCCAGACTTGCTACTAAGAAATTTATTCAACAATATGTACTCAAAGTTAAAGGATTCTAGATATAGGTCTAATATTTATGTGTCAAAGATATTATGTGCTATTTTTGTTGGGAAATTGTGCTATATTTGGGTGTAAATGTTTAACTATTCCAATGGATCCAAAGTTAAAACATTTGTAGAATTGAGTACTTACTTATTTATCTTAGACAATACTAGAAATTTTTATAATTACTATTTCTATGTCTGATATATGTTTGATTTTCCACAAACTTAGTCATCCATCTTTAATCCTTATAATGATCATATAAATATTATTAATATATTATTTTTTTACCTCAAATACACTGTTAATGAAAACACTTTTTTAAAATAGATTCTGATTCTCGATTGCATGCTTATGCTGATGTTGATTTGGGATCTTAACCAAATAGAAAAAATCTAATACTAAATTGTACAACTTTTTTTTTAACAATTCTTTAATATCTTGAAAGTCTAAAATGAAAAATATGGTTAACAAGTCTTCTGCTGAATTTGAAATGCATCCGTTGGTTCTCGAAGTCATCTTTCCCAACTAGATTTAAATGTGTTGCACTCATAACCGGCACGCCTTCAAATCAGAGTTTAAATGTGTTGATTTAAATGTGTTTTAGCGTACATATTCCCTTCAAAAAGATTGTTAATATCCCTTACCAGCTAACGATCGTTTTTTCCAGATTTGATTTTTCAAACTCATTCATATGGTTTGAATTCTACAATGCTCCATTGGCCAAAGACATCTCCTTAATTTGTGATGTAAGGAACTTTGCTCTATGATTAATTTGTTGTGCACTCTCCATGATACACATGTGCATGATACACGTGCTTTAGTGAAAATTGTGTTGAATTTGCATGTTCCTTGTACATATTGCTGTAATGGTGAACTGGAAATACTAATAATTCTTCTTGTGTTATAACAGGGTGGATCTTGGAACTGTTGAACCATTGCTTCTCGATGTTTTGATGAATGCTTTCACACAGATAAGCTCCGAGTATGATCTCCACTTTCTTTATTCTATTAATTAATCATTTGGTTCAATTATATACTCAAAATTACCCTATCAGAGGGAGCCACTAACCAAAACTATTTATTTAGGAATGAACATTTTTAATTCGTTCTTGTTAATCTCTCTCTCTGAAGTGAGAGATAACGTGAAAATTTTTGGGATCAGTTCGGTGATTATTTTGTAGAGATTTAAAAGCAAAACAGAAGTTAATTCACGTTTATTTACAAACACAAAAATCACCTTTTTAAGGAAAATAATTGATTTTATTAGAAACTGTTCTAAATATTTTGTGATTGTGATAAGATTTCTACTTCTTTATAACTGCTGATTATATTGAGAGCTATAACAAACAAGGAAAAAAAGTGAATCATAGTGAAAAAACTGAAACAAATAGCCCTGAGATCAAGGTTTTAACCATCTTTTTACATCGGACCTTGGATATTGTTTTTATTTTTATTTTCTTCTCTTGTTTTTGTTTTTGATAGTTTTGTTGGGATCAAGCAAGTAATGTTTGGTGGAGCCGAATTTGAGAGTTGGAACGAGAATTTGAATCAGAGGAGGTAGGTTACGGTGTTCACAAGATCTATCCAATTTTTAAGGCATATGAGGATTTTGAATTCTGGTTAAAGAAGAGAAAGTCATCAATTTTGGTGATCAGTAAGTCTACTACCCGTATGCGAAATAATCGGCCAATTCAACCAACGTCCGAGGTATATAGGTAACCACCTTAAACATACTTGTTCGGAGTGATGTCTCTGAGTTGAGTGCATCCCAAGTGTATTTAAATACTTTTACGGATGACAGCAGAAGCACGCCCAATATTTAAGTGGAGAAAAATAAAGCAAGTAAATAAAACCAAGAAAAATGCACACCGAATTTAACGTGAAAAACCCCCTTTGGTGTTGAGGGAAAAAACCACGGGCCGAACTCCGAGAAATATCCACTATTGTAAAAGGAATTACAATAATATATCTCCTAGTGAGACACTCTCCTACTACAATTGTAGTATTACAGAGTACTATAGAAATGACCCAAAAAATTCCCAGTGTATAACCAAAACACTCTCTGAAATTTTCTCTCTCACTTTATATATTTTTCTCTCACTAAATGGTTAATTGTTTACTAACCATGGATTCAATTTTACCAAGGCCCAAGGCCTTTATTTATATGAAACAAAGGGCGGTGCCCTTTCTCTACCCACCGATGTGGGACTTTGAGAGGCACAGTAACAATTCTCCACCTTGCCTCTCATTCCACAAATATTGACCAAGTTCAAGCAATGTTTGAACTTATCAACCTGTAGAGTTTTTGTCATCATGTCTGCCGGATTTTCAGCTGTGGCTATCTTCTGAACTGCAACTGTGTTATCATTAACACATTCTCGGATAAAATGAAGTCGAATGTCGATGTGTTTAGTCCTTTGATGATATACTGGATTCTTAGCCAAATGAATTTCACTTTGGCTATCACAGTATACGATTGGTATCTGTTGACTCAATCCAAAACTATCCAAAAGACCATGCACCCAAATACTCTCTTTTACAGCCTCAGTCAATGACCTCCTTTTATCCAAATCTCCTGCATAATCAGAATCTACATAACCTACAACTCCACAGTTCTTTTAACCTTCAAATACCAAACAGACATCAGTGGAACCTCTCAGATATCGCATGATCCATTTCACTGCTTCCCAGTGTATCTTTCCAGGATTACTCATGAACCTGCTTACTACACTTACAGCATGTGAAATATCTGGTCTAGTGCACACCATGGCATACATGAGACTACCAACTGCACTTGAATAAGGTATGTGAGACATCTGCTCCACCTCTTTCTCAGTTTCCGGACATTCTTTTAATGATAACTTAAAATGCGCAGCCAATGGAGTACTAACTAGTTTGGACTGATCCATATTAAAGCGTTGTAGTACCTTCTCAATGTAGTTTTGTTGTGATAAACACAACCTACCACAATGTCTTTCCCTATGAATCTCCATGCCAAGAATCTTCTTCGCTGCACCTAAGTCTTTCATTTCAAATTCTTTTCCCAACTGAGTTTTCAACATACTAATTTCAGCCTTATTGTGAGCTGCAATTAGCATATCATCCACATATAACAACAGATATATTCGAGAACCATCTGGAAGCTCCTTTGAGTATATGCAGTTATCATATTGGTTTCTACTGTATCCATTACCAATCATAAATGCATCAAATCTTTTGTACCACTGCCTTGGGGACTGCTTCAAGCCATATAATGACCTTTTTAACAAGCACACATGATCTTTCTTGTCAGGAATTACAAACCCCTTTGGTTGACTCATGTAGATCTGCTCCTCTAACTCACCATGTAAGAACGCTGTCTTCACATCAAGTTGTTCTAGTTCCAAGTTAAACGTACTCACAATAGCTAATAGGATTCGAATAGAGCTATGCTTCACCACAGGAGAGAAAACTTCATGAAAGTCAACACCCTCCTTTTGAGTATAACCCTTTGCTACCAGTCTTGCTTTGAACCTTGGAGGTTCAATGCCAGAGATTCCTTCTTTCCTCTTGAAGATCCATCTGCAACCAACCATTCTCTTTCCCTTTGGCAGTTGTACCAACTCCCACGTTTGATTTTTCAGAAGAGACTCAATCTCCTCATTCATTGCTGCCAACCACTGCTTTGACTCAGTACTATTTACTGCATCACGATAGGAACATGGTTCATCACCAACAATACTATTTACTAAAGCCAAAGCATAGGATATAGGATCTGCATTTGATGAGTCAGGAGCACAGGCAACATAACTCAGATATCTTTGTGGTTTTTGAATTTGTCGCCTCTGTCTGCCAACAGCAATACTATATGGTTCTTCTTCAACATGTTCATCTTGTTGTTCTACTTCAGGTTGATTACTTCCTGAAGTACTCGGCTGATTTTCTTCTTCCTGCATCATCTTCCCACAGTCAATTTCCAACTCCACCTGCTTCTTAGCACCATGATCTGTTTCTGCCTGATCTACTTTAGATTCCTGCTTCTGATTTATCAGTGCTGCCTCGTTAAAAATAACATTTCTGCTGACAATAATTTTGGGTGAGCTACCCTTTTCTACACACCACAATTTGTAGCCTTTCACCCCTCGTGCATACCCTAGAAATATACACCTTCTTGCCCTTGCCTCAAGTTTACCATCACTCACATGGGCATACGCAGGGCAACAAAATATCCTCAAATCAGAATAATCTACGGGTCGACCGGACCATACCTCCTGTGGAATCTTCAGATCAATTGCAGTTGATGGAGATCGATTTACGAGGTATACAATTGTATTGACTGTCTCAGCCCAGAATGTTTTGGGAAGTGCAGCATTAATTCGCATGTAACGTGCACGCTCCAAAAGTGTTCTGTTCATCCGTTCTGCAACTCCATTTTGTTGTGGTGTTCCAGGTATAGTATGGTGCCTCACTATACCATTCTTCTTGCAGAAATCAACAAATTCATTACTGCAAAACTCTCCGCCATTGTCAGTTCTCAGTCTTTTGACTGACCGCCCGGTTTGCTTCTCGACCATAGCCTTCCATTGTATGAATTTGTTGAACACTTCATCCTTTTGCTTCAGGAAATAAATCCGGACTTTTCTGGAATAATCATCTATTATGGTAAGAAAGTAACGAGCTCCTCCTAAAGAGTTAACAGGGGCTGGACCCCAAACATCCGAGTGGACATACTCCAATATCCCCTTACTGATATGTTTGCCAGTGTTGAACTTCACTCGTTTCTGCTTTCCAAAGATACAATTTTCACAGAAACCAAGTTTACAGTTATTTAGGCCTTTTAGGAGGCCTCTATCAGCAAGTATGGTCATTCCTTTCTCACTCATGTGACCAAGCCGCATATGCCACATTCGTGTAACATCATCTTCACTTTTTTCAGAGGATAAAACAGCAACAGTTCCATGAACTGTGCTTCCCAGCAATAGATAGATCCCTCCATTCAACTTTCCTTTCATCACCAATAT